>WNFU01000312.1_pt1 | contig 180357 bp, 177 predicted proteins | sample 5400121 | NCBI WGS metagenome assembly WNFU01 (sample SAMN13153360, study PRJNA577476) | soil metagenome | isolation source: 100 cm soil or saprolite under grassland replicate 1 | place: USA:California | collected 2016-06-15
GCCGGGTCGTACAGCCCCTGCGGGTGCTCCTGCGCCATCGGGCCTCCTGACGTCATCTGGGTGGCGTACCGGTGGGACGACGTCGGCCCTGAAGCCCCTTGAGTCTACGTGAAACCCACCGGGGCACCGGAATAGGCACTAGATCACAATTCGCCGGCCCGCGGCCACAGGGCGGCGTTCAGCACTTTGCCCGACTCGACGTTATTACGACTTAAGCCGGACTACTTCTCCGAAGACTGGGGGCCCGGAACTCGCGCCGTTGCGAGGAGGAGTGATAACGAAGACGTTCGCGCTGGATATCGGCAGTACGGTACAGAGTACCGTCGATAGGTCGGGAGGCATCGGGCCGAAAGTCTTGATGTTCGCCACGATCCTGGCGATCGCCGGGCCGCGGTCAGGCCGGCGGGCGCCACTGCCGGGCCACCGCACCGGCCCGGCCGAGCAGCCGCGGGGTCAGCCCGAGCGCGGCGTTGCGGGCGCGCACGACGAGGTTGCCGTTGGCCGCGTACACCGCGCCGACCCGGCGGGACTGGCGCACGATGCGCGCCACCCGGGGACGGCGCTGGACGCTGTACTCCTCCAGCGCATGCACCAGCGACTGGCCCGGGACCGCGTCGATCAGCAGGGCGCGCAGCGTAGCCGCGTCCTCCAAGGCCAGGCAGGCACCCTGGCCGAGGTGGTGGCTCATCGCGTGGGCCGCGTCGCCGACCAGCACGAAGCCGCCGGGGCCGGCGGCGAAGGAGAACGAGCGCGGGATCGGGCGCAGCTCGGCGGTGGTGTGCTGGATCAGGTCCTCGGGCTCGGTGGCGGCGAAGATGTCCCCGATCGGCGCGTGCCAGTCGGCGAACCAGCGGCGCAGCAGGGCGAGCTGGGCGGCGGGGGGCTCGGGGCGGTAGGCGCCGGGCACGGTGGCCGCCCAGTAGATGCCACCCCGGGTGGAGGCGCCGGCGGAGCCGCGCTCCCCCAGCAGCGCGTACCGGAAGCGGTGCCCGTGGCCCAGCGTCTCCCCACCGGGACCGGTGGAGTCGGGCAGCTTCGGCGCCCGGTACCACGGGATGACCGCGCGCCACGCCGCGCAGCCGGCGGCGACGGCGGTGGACTCGGGTGCCAGCCGGCGGCGCACCGCGCTGTCCACCCCGTCCGCGGCCACCACCAGGTCGGCCTCCCACATGCTGCGGCCGTCGCCGACGGCGGGCCGCTCGCCGGGCGCCATCCGCACGGTGCGTACCGCCACTCCGGTGCGGATCTCGATCCGCCCGCCGAGCCCGGCCACGAGCGTGTCGTGCAGGTCCTCCCGGTGGACCACCACCGTGCCCTCCGGCCCGCCGTCCTCGTCGTCGTCGCCGTGGTCGGGCTGGACCAGCCACTGCCCGTTGGGCCGGCGCACGCCCCGGGTCGGCGCCGGGCTGGCCACGGCGCCGAGACCGGCGCCGAGACCGAGGGCGTGCAGGGCGCGTACGCCGTTGGGCCACACCATGAACGCGGCCGAGTCGCCGCGCAACCGGTCGGCCCGCTCCAGGAGGGTCACCTGCCAGCCGGTGCGGGCCATGGCGCCCGCGACCGCGAGTCCACCGACTCCGGCCCCGACCACCACCGCCGAGCGCATCCGGCTCCTGCCTCTCCGCCACCCCTCACCGGGCGGCCTGGGTACCGCGTCCGGCTACCGCTCCGCCGTCGTGCCGGGCGGTCCGGTCGAGGCCGGCTCGTCCGGCGCTTCCGCGCTGCCGGTGGGCGGGCCCTCGGGTTGGGTCACCTCGTCGGCGTCGGGGGTGGCGTCGTCCGCCCCGACATCATCCGGCGTGGTGGCCGCCGAAGTCGAGACCCCGGTACCGCCATCCTGAGCAGCCAAGATCTCCTGGGCCTCGGCGGCGGGTACGGCGCGGTACCGGTCCTCACCCTCGGGTACCAGCCACAGTTGCGGGCCGCGGACCCGATAGAAGTAGATCAGCGCCCCGAGGAAGACCACGATCGAGGTCCAGTTGTTCAGCCGCATGCCGAGGAAGTGGTTGGCCTCGTCCTCGCGCAGCGCCTCGACCCAGAAGCGGCCGACGGTGTAGGCCATGACGTACACGGCGAACGCCCGGCCCTGGCCGAACCGGTACCGGCGGTCCAGCCACCACACCAGCACCGCGATCCCCAGGCACCAGAGCGCCTCGTAGAGGAACGTGGGGTGGTAGAGGCCGGGGCGGAGGACCGGCTGGCCGTCCAGGACCACCGCCTTGCCGTCCACCATCTCGTAGACCTTCAGGCCCCACGGCAGGTCGGTGCGCTTGCCGTACAGCTCGTTGTTGAACCAGTTGCCGAAGCGCCCGATGGCCTGCGCCACCGGCAGCCCCGGCGCCAGCGCGTCGGCCACGAACGCCAGCGGGATCCCGATCTGCCGACAGGCGATCCAGGCACCCACCCCGCCGCCGGCGACGCCGCCCCAGATGCCCAGGCCGCCGTGCCAGATCTGGACCCACTCCCAGGCACCGTGTCCGTGGCCGAAGTACTGCTGCGGCGAGGTGATCAGGCTGTAGATCCGGGCCCCGAGGATACCCAGCGGAACAGCCCAGATGGCCACGTCCAGGACGAGGTACGGCGGGGCGCCCCGGGCGCGCATCCGGCGCTCGGTGATGACGCAGGCGGCCACGATCCCCAGCACGATGCACAGGGCGTAGGCGCGGATCGGAATCGGTCCTAGGTTCCAAGCCGCCGTCGTCGGGCTCGGAATGGCAGCGAGACTCACGAGGGCACACGGTACCGCTGTCCGGTCCGGGCGCGCTCCCCTGGGGCAGGGCCTCGGCCGGTTTCGCGACGCGTTGGCACGCCCGCCGCCAGTCGGCCCGGTCCCGGCCGGGCTCGGCTAGGCTTTTCGTCCATGAAGCTGCTCACGTCGGCGGTCGCGGCGGTCATCGAGGACCCCGCCGGCCGCGTCCTGCTGTGCCAGCAGAGCCAGGGCCACCGGCTCTGGACGCTGCCCGGCGGCAAGATCCGCCTCGGGGAGAGCCCGATCCAGGCCGCGATCCGCGACATCCGCGTCGAGGCGGGCGCCGACATCAAGATCATCGATCTCGTCGGGCTGTACCAGCTCACCGGCGACGGCTGCGGTGACGACCTGCCCGACCTGCTTGTCCACGTCTTCCGGGGGCGCCTGGACGGCGAGACCACGCTCAACGACCCGGGACGCATCCGCCGGCTCTGCTGGTACGAGCCGGACAGCCTCCCGCAGCCGATGACCGCGACCACCCGCACCGCCCTGCGCGACGCGATCGTCGGCCGGTCCGGAGTGCTCCGCCAGGTGCTGCGCGACGCCGAGCCGGAGATCCCGGAGGCCGTCGCGGCCTGACGGCCGACCGCCCGACCCAGCCCGGCGCCAGCGCAGAGGCGCCCGGCTCAGCCCCGCTGCGGGCTGCGCACCCCACCGGCCAGGTCCGCGCTCAGCTCCCGCAACGCGGCCAGCCCGGACGCCTCGTCCGGCGCGTCCAGCAGGCAGCGGACCAGCGCGCTGCCCACGATCACCCCGTCCGCGTAGCCGGCGACCGCGGCGGCCTGGGCGCTGTCCCGCACCCCGAGCCCCACCCCGACCGGCAGGTCGGTCACCTGGCGCAGCCGCGCCACCAACCGGGGCGCGGAGCTGGACACCTGCTCCCGGGTACCGGTGACGCCCATGATGCTCGCCGCGTAGACGAAGCCCCGCGACGAGCGCGCGGCCAGGGCGAGCCGGGTGTCGGTGGAGGACGGCGCGGCCAGGAACACGTGGTCCAGCCCGTACCGCTGCGCCGCCGCCAGCCACTCGTCCGCCTCGTCCGGGATCAGGTCCGGGGTGATCATTCCCGCTCCGCCCGCCGCGGCGAGGTCCCGGGCGAACCGGTCCACCCCGTAGCGCTCGATCGGGTTCCAGTAGGTCATCAGGATCACCGGGGCGCCGGCCCGCGCGACCGCCTCGACCGCGTGCAGCACGTCCCGGGTGCGTACCCCGGCGGCCAGCGCGATCTCGCTGGCCCGCTGGATCACCGGCCCGTCCATGACCGGGTCGGAGTACGGGAACTCGACCTCCACGATGTCCACGCCCGACTCGACCATCGCGTGCATCGCTGCGACGCTGCCCGGCACGGTCGGGAACCCGGCCGGCATGCAGCCGATCAGCACCCCCCGCCCGTCGACCTTGGCCTTCTCGAACGTGGGCCCTACGCCCGTCACGACAACTCCGGTTCGCTCGCTCCGCCACGCACAGCGGCGCCGTCCTCGCTCCACTCGCGCCCGGACGGCGCCGCGCCGCTACGCTCGCTCACGTGCTGTCCCCCAGGATGCCGAAGTACTTGCCCGCGGTCGCCACGTCCTTGTCGCCGCGGCCGGACAGGTTGACCAGGATGATCGCGTCGGGGTCCAGCCCGGGGGCGATCCGCAGGGCACCGGCCAGCGCGTGCGCGCTCTCGATCGCCGGGATGATCCCCTCGGTGCGGCACAGCACCTGGAACGCCGCCATCGCCTCCGCGTCGGTCACCGGCTCGTACACCGCCCGGCCCGCGTCGGCCAGCCAGGAGTGCTCCGGGCCCACCCCGGGGTAGTCCAGCCCGGCCGAGATCGAGTGCGACTCCTGGGTCTGGCCGTCCTCGTCCTGCAACAGGTAGGTACGGGCGCCGTGCAGCACGCCGACCCCGCCGCCGGTGATGCTGGCCGCGTGCCGGTCGGTGTCGACGCCCTCGCCGCCGGCCTCGAAACCGTACAGGCGCACCGACTCGTCCGGGATAAACGCATGGAAGATCCCGATCGCGTTGGACCCCCCGCCGACGCAGGCGCAGACCACATCGGGCAGCCGGCCGGTCAGCGCCAGGCACTGCGCCCGCGCCTCCACCCCGATGCCGCGGGCGAAGTCGCGAACCATCGCGGGGAACGGGTGCGGGCCGGCCGCGGTACCGATCATGTAGTGCGTGGTCCCGACGTTGGTCACCCAGTCGCGCAGCGCCTCGTTCATGGCGTCCTTGAGCGTGCGGGACCCGCTGGTCACCGGGATCACCTCGGCGCCGAGCATCTTCATCCGGGCCACGTTGAGCGCCTGGCGGTGGGTGTCCTCCTCGCCCATGTAGACCACGCAGTCCAGGTCGAAAAGCGCGCATGCGGTGGCCGCGGCCACGCCGTGCTGTCCGGCGCCGGTCTCGGCGATGACCCTCTTCTTTCCCATGCGTACCGTCAGCAGCGCCTGCCCCAGCACGTTGCGCACCTTGTGGGCACCGGTGTGGTTGAGGTCCTCGCGCTTGAGCAGGATCCGCACGCCGGCCGACTCGGACAGCCGGGTGGCGTCGTAGAGCAGGCTCGGGGTGCCGGCGTAGTCGCGCAGCAGCCGGGCGAACTCCGTCTGGAACGCCTCGTCGGCCTGCGCGTGCCGGTAGGCGGCGTCGAGCTCGTCCAGGGCCGGGACCAGCGCCTCCGGCATGAACCGGCCACCGAAGCGCCCGAAGTGCCCGGCCGGGTCCGGCAGCAGCCCGGCGGCGGTCAGCTCGCCGGTCACGCCGCCACCTCGCTTCGCGAGGCGGCGGCGTGACCGCACGGACTGTGCCTCATTGTTCTGCGGACATTCCGGCTCCCGGAGCTTCGCCGGGCGAGCCGGAACATCCGCTCGCTCCGCTCGCTCACCGCGCCGGCCTCGGGGTCGCCGGGTGCGAGCCCGCGGTGACCAGCTCGGCCACCGCGTCCCGTGGACTCTTCTGGGTCACCAGGCCCTCGCCCACCAGCACCGCGTCCGCGCCGGCCGAGGCGTACCGGATCAGGTCGTGCGGCCCGCGTACCCCCGACTCGGCGATCTTCACCACCATGTTGGGCAGCCCCGGCGCGATCCGCTCGAACACCGACCGGTCCACCTCCAGCGTGCGCAGGTTGCGCGCGTTGACCCCGATCAGCCGGGCCCCGGCGGCCAGCGCCCGGTCGGCCTCGTCCTCGGTGTGCACCTCCACCAGCGCGGCCATGCCGAGCGACTCGACCCGCTCCAGGAGCCCGACCAGCGCGTTCTGCTCCAGCGCCGCCACGATCAGCAGGACCAGGTCGGCGCGGTGCGCGCGGGCCTCGTGCACCTGGTAGCTGGAGACGACGAAGTCCTTGCGCAGCAGGGGTACGTCGACCGCCGCCCGGACCGCGTCGAAGTCCGCCAGGCTCCCGCCGAACCAGCGCGACTCGGTCAGCACCGAGATGCACCGCGCGCCGCCCGCCGCGTACTCGCTGGCCAGCTCCGCCGGGTCGGGGATGTCGGCGAGCTGGCCCTTGGACGGAGAGGCGCGCTTGACCTCGGCGATCACGCCCACGCCGGGCTTGCGCAGCAGGGAGTACGCGTCCCGGGGCGGGGGTGCGGCGGCCGCCCGGTCGCGGATCTCGTCCATCGATACCTGCTGCTGCCGGGCCGCGACGTCCTCCCGCACTCCGGCCAGGATCTCCTCGAGCACGCCCTGGCCGCCCGCGGGTGACATCGGACTGCCCTCTCCGGGTGTCATGCGCCCGATGCTAAGCGGCGGCCTCCGCCGGCAGACCCCCGGGGTACGGCGCGGGGGGTCGCGCCGGCTAAGGCATAATCAATCGCCGCGCCGGGTCGGGTCCTCGCCCCGGTCCAGGGCGTCCCACATCGCCACGTCGGAGCGCGACGGTCCACTCCGTTCCACGTACTCGACCGGTTCGGCGGCGGGCCGCTCGTACCGGCTGCCCAGTCCGGGCCAGGTCGGGCCCCGCAGCAGGGCCCGCAGGCCGGCGTGGCCGACCAGCAGGCCGCCCACCGCGCACAGCAGCGACCAGCCGACGTTGCCGCGACCCGCGGTAGCCACGTAGACCCCGCCGATCGCCAGCGGCAGGCCGGTGACCATCACCAGCACGCCGAGCAGCGCCCGCGCCCGGCCCCGCACGGCGAGCAGCGCGCCGGCGCCGGCCAGGCCGACCAGGGCGAGGGCGGGTGTCCACGGCAGCACCGCGGCGCCGGTCAGCCGCCGGGTCGGCAGCGGTACGGGGCCGGCGCCGGTCACCGTGCGCCAGGTCCGGGAGGCGGCCAGCAGGGCGATGAGCGCCCCGACGGCACACTCCACCACGGTGACCGCCAGGTCCCGGCGCGCACGACTCATCGTGCCGCCTCGCCAACCCACCCGTTCGCGCACATGACGGTTTCGAGGCTACGCCGGGTCGCGGGTAAGACGCTCTCGTCAGGCGGAATCATCGGGCAGGTCGTAGGGTCTCCGCCGCAGCGATCGCGGTCAGCACCGCGGCGGCCTTGTTGCGGGTCTCCTGTTCCTCGGCGGCCGGATCGGAGTCGGCCACGATGCCGCCACCGGCCTGGACGTAGGCGACGCCGGCGCGGATGAGCGCGGTGCGGATGGCGATCGCGGTGTCCAGGTCGCCGCCGAAGCCGAAGTAACCGACGATGCCGCCGTAGAGGCCCCGGCGGGTCGGCTCCAGCTCCTCGATGATCTCCATCGCCCGGACCTTGGGGGCGCCCGAGAGGGTACCGGCGGGGAACGTCGCGACCAGTGCGTCGAACGCGCTCTGCTCGTCTGCCAGCTCCCCCACCACGGTGGACACGATGTGCATGACGTGGCTGTACCGCTCGATCGTGGCGAACTCCGGCACGTGCACGGTGCCCGGCTTGCACACCCGGCCCAGGTCGTTGCGGCCGAGGTCGACGAGCATCACGTGCTCGGCCTTCTCCTTCGGGTCGGCGAGCAGCTCCGCCGCCAGCCGGGCGTCCTCGTCGGGGGTTGCGCCGCGCCAGCGGGTACCGGCGATGGGGTGCAGCAGCGCCCGCCGGCCGGTCACCTTCAGGTGCGCCTCGGGCGAGGACCCGACCACGTCGAACCCGTCGAACCGGATGAAGTACATGTACGGGCTGGGGTTGGTGGTGCGCAGCACCCGGTACACGTCCAGCGGGTCGGCTCCGGTGGTGCGTTCGAAGCGCTGGGCGACCACGATCTGGAAGCACTCGCCGTCGCGGATGGCCTCCTTGGCCGCCTCGACCGCCTTGGGATGCAGGCCGGGCGGGGTGCGCGAGGTGACCGTACCGACGGCCGGGAAGTCCACAGTGGACACCATCGGCGGGGTGGGCCGGGACAGCGCGGTGGTCATCGCGTCGAGCCGGCCGATCGCCTGGTGGTAGGCGGCCGACGCCTGCCGCGGTTCGCCGTCGGGCTGCAGGATCGCGTTGGCCACGAGCAGGGCGGAACCGGTGTAGTGGTCCAGCACCACCAGGTCGGTGGCGAGGAGCATGCCCAGCTCCGGGACGTGCAGGTCGTCGTCGGCCAGCTCGGGCAGACGCTCGAACCGGCGCACGATGTCATACCCCAGGTAGCCGACCAGGCCCCCGCTCAGCGGCGGCAGATCCTCCCCGGTCGCCGGGGTACCCGAGCCGGCCAGCGCCTGCACCGTCGCGCGTAGCACCTCGACCGGATCCCCGTCGGTGGGCAGGCCCGCCGGCGGAGCACCGAGCCAGTGCGCCCGCCCGTCCTGCTCGGTGAGCGTGGCCACGCTGCGTACCCCCACGAACGAGTACCGCGACCAGGCCGTGCCGCCCGACGCGGCCCCCTGCTCGGCGGACTCCAGCAGGAACGTGCCGGGGCCGCCGGCCAGCTTCCGGTACACCCCGACGGGGGTCTCGCCGTCGGCGAGCAGCCGACGGGTGACCGGTACGACACGGTGGGTCCGCGCCAACGCGTGGAAGGTGTCCTCGTCCGGCGTCACGACTCCGGTCGTCACTGATCCGCCCCCTCGTAGATCACGTCCGTGAAGCAGGTCCGGGTACCGGTGTGGCACGCCACGCCGACCTGGTCCACCTTCACCAGCAACGCGTCGCCGTCACAGTCCAGCGCCACCGAACGTACGTGCTGGACGTGTCCCGACGTCTCCCCCTTGATCCAGTAAGTGCGCCGGCTGCGCGACCAGTACGTGGCCCGCCCGGTCGCCAGCGTACGGCGCAGGGCCTCCTCGTCCATCCACGCGAGCATCAGCACCTCGCCAGTGTCGTACTGCTGGACCACGGCCGCCACGAGTCCGGCCGGGTCCCGGGACAGCCGGGCGAGGACCTCGGGCGCGACGGTACGGCTCACGGGCCGATTGTTCCGCACCCGCCGGGCCGGGTGCCACGTGCCAGCCTCCGCCTCCTCCGCAACGTCCTTATACGAATAGAGACTCGGGGGGTGTGCGGTCGCGGACCCGGGGGTACGGTGAGGGTCGCGCCGTCGCGCCATCTGGGCGAGCGTCACCTCCCACGCAGCAGTCGGTCCTTCGTCTCCACGGCGGGATCCGGGTGCCTACTTGCATCCGTGCCCCGCCGCGGCTCGTTCGGCGTACCTGCGCGCCGTCCGCTGCGGTCTGCGGGGTGCGCGCGCACCACGACGCGGGCGCACGCGGACAGCCGTCCGGCGGCCGCCCCGACCGCCGGAGGAGACGGACGGAGGACTGAGTGCAGGCGAACACCGAGCGGCCCGGCGAACGGCCGCTCCCGGAAGAACCATCGACGATACCCACCCCGCGGCAACCCCTTGACGACGGTTTGAGCGACTCCCCCACGGCCGTCATCCCGACCGTCCAGGGCTCCGCGCCGAACGAGACCGTACCCACCGAACCCGACCTGGCAACCGACGCCGAGGCCGACGTCGTGGAGGCGCACCCGCCGGGGGAAGCCCTCGACGCCGCAGCCGACACCGCGGCGGACGCGGCCGGGCCGGACGCGTCAGAAGAGCCGGACGCGGACGCCGCGCTGGAACCCGGGGCGCAGCCGGCGGACGCCGACCCGACCGAGGCGGTAACCGACACCGAGCAACCCGACGCCGAAGCGGACGCCGCGACCGAACCCGAGGCCGACGCCGAGGCGGTCGAACCCGACGCGGACGAGCCGCAAGCCGAGACCGACGCGGACGCGCCGGTGGCCGAGGCCGATGCCGACGAGCCGGTCGAACCCGACGCGGACGAGCCGCAAGCCGAGACCGACGCGGACGCGCCGGTGGCCGAGGCCGACGCCGACGAGCCGGTCGACGCGCCGCAGGCCGACGAGCCGCAAGCCGAGACCGACGAACCCGAGGCCGGGATCGACCATGCCGAGCAACCGGACGGCGTAGCCCAGACGCCCGACACGGAATCCGCGGCCGACCCGGTGGACATCCAGGAAGCCGAGCGCACGGACGAGGCCAAGGCCGAAGAGGCCGAGCCGGAGACGGCCGATGAGCCCGCGGCCGCAACGGACGAGGCGGAACTCGAGTCCGACGAAGCCGAAGAGCCCGTCGCGGTAGCCGACGAGGAAGCCGACGCTGACACCGACGACCAGGCCGAACCCGTCGCCGCGGTTGTCGACGTCGCGCCGGCCGATGACGAGCCGGCGGACGCCGAGCCCGAGCCCGCGGTCGCGGAAGCGGACGAGCCCGCGGAAGCGGAAGCGGACGAGCCCGCCGAAGCCGAGCCGGAACCCGTCGCAGCCGAAGTGGACGAGGAGCCCGCGCCGGTCGCCATGGCGGACGGGCCCGACGACGCCGAAGAGCCCGAGCCGGAGCCGGTCGCCGAAGCCGTAGCGGCACCGGCCGAAGCCGTGGAACCCGAGACCCTCGCCGACGCGGACGAGGCCGAAGAGTTGGACCTCATCCCCGCCCAAGCCGAAGCCGAAGAACCGACCGAAGACGAGGAACCCGAGACCGAACCCGTCGCCGCGGTGGACGAGGTGGAAGAGCTCGACCTCGCCCCCGCCCAGGCGGAGACCGAGGAACCGGCCGAAGCGGAAGGCGTGGCCCAGGCAGTGGTGCCGGCCGAGGCCGAGGAGCCCACCGCCGAAGCCGAAGAACTCGAAGCCGAGCAGGTGGAACCGATCGATGCCCTCGTGGAAGTTGCACCGGTCGCCGACGCCGAGCCCGTGGCGGAAGCCGAGGAACCGGAGACCGAACCCGTCCCCGGCGCCGAAGAACCCGAACCGGAACCCGTCGCCGGGATCGAGCCGGAGCTGCCGTCCGAGGCCGAAGAACCCCTGCCGGTTGCCGTAGCCGAGGACCTCGGAATCGCCCCGATGCAAGCCGAGACCGAGGAGCCCGAGGCCCCTCCGGCACGGGCCGAAGCCGACGAGCCCGACATCGTGCTAGCGCAAACCGGAGAACCGGAACCGGAACCGGTCGCCCAAGCCGAGGAAGCCGAAGCCGCGGAACCTGAGGTCGAGGAGCGGCCGGTCGACGCCGTGCTCGACGAGACCGCTCCGCTCACCGAGGCGGAACTGGCCGAGGCCCACCCGGCGGAGGTGGTCGAGGCCGCCAAGGAGATCGCCGCCGCGGCTGCCGACATCGATGCGGCCGGCGACCAGTTGGAAGCCGCCGAGGAGGAGCTCGACGAGGCCGAGGCCAGGCTGGAGGAGGCCGAGGCGATCGCGACCGGTCCGACCGAGCCAGGTCCCGCGGCCGAGGAGGTCGTCGCGATCGCGGTGATCGAGGAGACCGAGGTGGCGGCCGAGCCGGACGCCGAGGTGGTGGAGGAGGTACTGGTCGCGGCGCTGACGCCGATGCGGCCGGGCGACGTGCCGCAGACCTCGATCGCGGTGTGGAAGCCGGACGCCCTCGCGACGATCCGGGAGCAGGTACGCGAGGTCCAGGCGCGGTTCGTGGACGAGCCGGCCGAAGCCGTCGCGCAGATACGGGCGCTGGTGTCCGACGCGGTACACACGTTGGCCGACGCGCTGCTCGCCGAGCAACTGGGGCCGATCGACCCGCATCAGCACACCGACACCCCGGACACCGAGGCGCTGCGGGTGGCGCTGCGCCGGTACCGCGAGTTCCTGGACCGGGTACTCGCGTTGTGAACGACGCGACGGGGAGGGCCGCGCGGCCCTCCCCGTCGTCATACTGTCTTCCGGTTCGCGCCGCCCGCCGCCCCCAGGCGCGGCCATCGCCGCCCGCCGCGCCCCGGCTCCGCCGGCGCGCCGCACGGCTCAAACCGCGCGGCGCCGCTGCGCTCACGGCGCGTCGCAGCTCTCCATGCGCCGGTAGATGCCGATCTTCGCGTTGATCGCGTCGAGGTCGCGCTGGAGGTCGGCGATGCGGGCCAGGACCCGCTCCCGGTGCTCTTCGAAGAGGCGCAGCCGCTCGGCCACGGTGGCCGGCCCGGACCGGGCCAGTTCGGCATAGCGGCGCATCTCGCGCACCGGCATACCGGTACCCCGAAGGCAGGTCAGCAACTGCAGCCAGTCCAGGTCCTCGGGGCTGTAGCGGCGGCGCCCGACGGCGTCCCGCCCGACCGGGGTGACCAGCCCCTGCTGCTCGTACCACCGCAGGGTGTGCACCGACAGGCCCACCTTCGCGGCGGCCTCCCCCACGGTGAGCCCGACTGCCTCGCGTTCCATCCGTCCCCGCCTTCCTCCGCGTGCCAGCTAGCCAACCACAAACTCGGCTTGTGTGGTCGCCGGATTTCATCTACCGTTGAGTTCAACGTTTGTTGAGTTCTGAGAGGTGGCCATGGACGTGGCGGTCGAGGTCCGCGACCTCGTCGTGGTGCGCGGCCGGAAAGAGGTCCTGCACGGCATCAACCTGTCGGTACCCACCGGCGAGGTGACCGGCCTGCTCGGACCGAGCGGCAGCGGCAAGACCACCCTGATGCGGTCGATCGTCGGGGTGCAGAAGATCCGTTCGGGCACGGTGACCGTGCTCGGGCAGCCGGCCGGGTCGGCGCCGCTGCGCTCCCGCGTCGGCTACTTGACCCAGGCCCCGAGCGTCTACGCCGACCTGACCGTCCGGGAGAACGTGCGCTACTTCGCCTCGCTCTACAAGGGCGTGACGACCGCCGACGCGGACCAGGCGATCGCCGACGTCGGGCTCTCCGACGCCGCCGACCAGCTGGTGCGGTCGCTGTCGGGCGGGCAGTTCAGCCGGGCGTCGCTGGCCTGCGCGCTCGTGGGCAAGCCGGACGTGCTCATCCTCGACGAGCCGACCGTGGGCCTGGATCCCGTGCTGCGCGACGAGCTGTGGCGCCAGTTCCGGGAGCTGGCGGCCGCCGGTAAGACCTTGCTGGTGTCCAGCCACGTGATGGATGAGGCGAGCCGCTGCGACCGGCTGGTCCTCATCCGGGAGGGCCGCATCATCGCCGACGACACGGTCGGCGCGGTGCGCCGGACGGCCGGTACCGATGACCTTGACGAAGCGTTCCTGCGCCTGATCCGGGCCTACTCCCCGGCGGAGGTGGCGTGATGTCGGCACGGATCCTGTTCAGCACGACCCGCCGGGTGCTCACCCAGCTCCGGCACGACCGGCGCACGGTGGCGCTGATCATCCTGGTACCGGTGCTCCTGCTGACCCTGGTGTACTACCTGTTCGAGAAGCAGCCCGGCGTGTTCGACCAGATCGGCCTGATCATGCTGGGCCTGTTCCCGTTCGCGATCATGTTCTTGATCACGAGCATCGCGATGCTGCGCGAGCGGACCAGCGGGACGCTCGAACGCCTGCTCACCACGCCGCTGGCAAAACCGGATCTGCTCTTCGGCTACGGGCTGTCCTTCGGTCTGGTCGCCGCGGTGCAGGCCGGGGTCGCCACCGGGCTGGCCTACTGGGCCTTCGGCCTGGCCACGGCCGGCAGCGCGGGCCTGGTCATCCTGATCGCCGTGGCCGACGCGGTCCTGGGGATGGCGCTCGGGCTGTTCTTCAGCGCGTTCGCGACCAGCGAGTTCCAGGCCGTGCAGTTCATGCCGGCGGTGGTCTTCCCGCAGATCTTCCTGTGCGGGCTGTTCGCCCCGCGCGAGCAGATGGCCGGCTGGATGCATGCGCTGTCCAACGCCATGCCGCTGACCTACGCCGTGCAGGGTCTGCAGGAGGTGGGCCGGCACGCGGAGGCGACCGGGCTAATGTGGCGGGACCTGACCATCGTCGCGGGCTGCATCGTCCTCGCGCTGAGCCTGGCGGCCGCCACCCTGCGACGACGTACGGATTGAGGTTGCAGATGGCGCGGACCGGACGGCGGCCCGGTAACCAGGACACCCGCGAGGCGATCCTCGCCGCGGCTCGGGAGACGTTCGCCGAGCGGGGGTTCGACCGGGCCTCGATCCGCGCCATCGCCACCCGCGCCCGGGTCGATCCGGCGCTGGTGCACCACTACTTCGGTACCAAGGACGACCTGTTCCTGGCGACCGTCAACGCGCCGATGGATCCGGCCCGGTTCGTGGACCAGGTGCTCATCGGTGACCAGGAAGGGCTGCCCGAGCGGCTGATCCGGACCTTCCTGTCGGTGTGGGACCACCCGGTGACCGGGCCGGCCGCGGTGGCGCTGGTGCGCAGCGGGCTGCAGCACGACTGGTCGGCGCGGATGCTGCGGGAGTTCCTCACCACACGGATCATCCGACGGGTGCTGACCCATCTCGACCTGGATCCGAAGGAGGCGCCGCTGCGCGGTACCCTGCTGGCCACGCAGATGATCGGCCTGGCGATGATCCGGTACATCCTCAAGGTGGAGCCGCTGGCCAGCGCACCGCACGAGACCGTGGTGGCGGCGATCGCGCCCACCGTGCGCCGGTACCTGCTGGAGCCACTTCCCACGGCGACTAGCATCCGGTGAGTGAGCGCCGCCTATGTTGCCCGCGCCGAGCGCGCCGCGCTGTGTGACCTGTTCGCCGCACTCGGTCCGGACCAGCCGACGCTGTGTGCGGGCTGGACCACCCGGGACCTCGCCGCCCACCTGGTGATCCGGGAACGCCGCCCCGACGCCGCGGTCGGCATCCTGGTGAAGCCGTTGAGCGGCCACACCGAACAGGTTCGCGCGGCGGCGGCGAGGCGACCCTACGAACGGCTGATCGCCGAGCTGCGCGAACCGCCGTTCTGGTCGATGAGCGGGTTCGGGCCGATGGACCGGGCCGCCAACACGCTGGAGTTCTTCATCCACCACGAGGACGTGCGCCGGGCCCAGCCGGACTGGCAGCCGCGCCGGCTCGACCCGGGTGCCGCGCGGGCCCTGTGGCACGGGGTACCGGGGACGGCCAAGCTGGCGCTGCGCCGGTTCCCGGCCGGGGTGGAGATCACCGCACCTGGGTACGGGAAGACCCGCGCCGGGGTCGGGCCGGTGCAGGTCCGGCTGAGCGGCGATCCGGGTGAGCTGGTCCTGTTCCTGAGCGGCCGGCAGAGCGCCGCCCGGGTGGAGCTCACTGGGCCGGAGGAGCTGACGGCGAAGCTGCGCCAGGCCCGCCTGGGCCTGTAGCGCCCGCGCCCGCGCCCCGCGCGCCCGCGGACGGCGCGCCCGCGCCGCCCGCCCCCGACCCCGCCGATCTTGGACTTGTGGTGCCGGAGTCGTCCCCCGCAGCGGCTTTTGTCCCTGACACAATTCCAAGATCGCGGGGGGCGGCGGTCGCTGGGAGCGCGACGGCGACCCGCAGACCCGGCGCGACGTCGCCGAGCGTGACCGTGCCGCCGTGCTGGCGTACCAGCTCGCGCACGATGGCCAGGCCGAGCCCGGCGCCGCCGGCGTCGCGGGTACGGGCGTCGTCCAGCCGGGTGAAGCGGTCGAACACCCGGCCCCGGTCGGCCGCCGGGATGCCCGGCCCGTCGTCGGTGACCGTGAGCACCACCCCGTCGGCCGAGCGGCGCACGGCCAGCGTCACCCGCGACGCCGCATGCCGTACCGCGTTGGCGATCAGGTTGTCCACCACCCGGCGCAGCGCCCGCGGATCCGCCACCGTCCACTGTGGACCATCGGCGGTGACGGTCACCGGTACCCGCGCCCCCGCGCGCCCGGCCGCGACCTCGGCGAGCAGGCCGCCCAGCTCCACCGGTTCCCGGTGGCGCAGCCCGGGGTCGCCCTCGTCGGCGCGGGCCAGGAGCAGCAGGTCGTCGACGAGCCGGCCGAGCCGGTCCACCTCGGCCGCGAGGTCCGCCACCGGCGGTGGCTCGCCCAGATGCGCGGCGACGTCGAGCTGGGTCCGCAGCGACGCGATCGGGCTGCGTAGCTCGTGCGCGGCGTCGGCGACGAACGCGCGCTGCCGGGACCGGGCCGCCTCCAACCGGTCGAGCATCCGGTTGAGGGTCTCGGCGAGGCGGTGCAGCTCGTCGTCGCCGTCGGGTACCGGCAGCCGCCCGACCTGGGCCGCGCTGATCTCCTCGGCGCCCCGGCGCAAGTGCTCCACCGGGCGCAGCGTCCAGCCCACCACCCACCACGCCAGCGCGGTGAGGGTGAGCAGCAGCACCGGGTACGCGACCAGCAGCGCGCGCGCCACCGTCGCCAGGCTGCGGTTGATGTCGCGCTCGGGCGCGCCGGCCAGGACGGTACGCGGGCCGGACCGGGTCGGCACCGCCACCACCCGCAGATCCCCTTCGATGCCGACGCGGTCCCCGCCGATCACCACCACCTGACCGGCGCGGGCCCGGGTCAGCTCGTCGGGGTGCAGCACGGCGTGCAGCCGGTCGGCGCCGACCGAGGCCGCGAGCACCTGACCCTGGTCGTTGATCACCTGAATGAACTGGGTACCGGCGCTCGGCACCGGGTCGACCATCCCGTTGTCGTCGATGAGGTCCACGACGTCCTCGGCCGCCTTGCGCGCGCTGGCGTCGACCGCCTGCTCCAGCACGAAGTGCAGCACCGACACCAGCAGCAGCCCGCCGAGCAGCAGGCCGACGGCCAGGCCGCTGGTCCCGATCAGGATCAGCCGCGCCCGCAGGGACAGCCGCCGGAACCAGCCCATCAACCGACCAACCGGTACCCGGCGCCGCGCACGGTCTGCAACGACCGCGCGTTGTACGGCTGATCGATCTTGCGGCGCAGGTACCCGACGTAGACCTCCACCACGTTGGGATCGGTGTCGGCGCCCGCGTCCCACACGTGGTCCAGCAGCTCCGTCTTGGTGACCACCTCGTCGCGGTGGCGCATCAGGTACTCCAGCAACGCGAACTCCCGCGTGGTCAGCGCGATCTCGTGGCCGTCGCGGGTGACCCGCCGGGTCGCCGGGTCCAGGCACAGGCTGCCGGCGGTGAGCACGGCCGGGCGCTCCGGCGCGCCCCGGCGCAACAGCGCCCGCAGCTTGGCCAGCAGCACCACGAACGAGAACGGTTTGGTCAGGTAGTCGTCGGCCCCCGAGTCCAGCCCGTCGGCCTGGTCGTACTCGCCGTCCTTGGCCGAGAGCATCAGCACCGGCACCCAGTTGTTCTCTTCCCGCAGTGCGCGCACGATCCGGTACCCGGACAGGCCGGGCAGCATGATGTCGAGCACGACCGCGTCGTACCCCTCGTGCCGGGCCGCCTCCAGCCCGGTGAGCCCGTCCGCGGCCAGGTCGACCACGTACCCCTCGGCCGCGAGGCCGCGCTGCAGCGCGCGGGCCAGCCGCGGCTCGTCCTCCACCACCAGCACCCGCATGGGGTCCAGGGTGGCACGCCGGGGGCCCGGTTCTCAGCAGGTCTCAGGCGGCGCACAGGTCGACCGACGCACGATGGTCGCACATGCAAGAAGGTACGAGGAGGCGTTTTCCATGTCCGTCATGGCATCCCGACCGGTCCTCCGCTGGGCGCTGCCCGCCGGGATCGTCACGGTCGTCCTGGCCGGTGGTGCCATCGCCACCGCCCTGCGCGCGTCCGCCGACGTCCGGCTGCCTCCGCGCAGCGCCGCGCAGTTGCTCGTGGACCTGCAGACGGCCCGGCTGGACGGCGTCTCCGGCACCGTCGTCGAGCGCGCCGACCTCGGCCTGCCCGGCCTGCCCCCCGGCCTGAGCCTCGGGGGCGGTGGCGCCGCCGACGTCACCTCGTTGATCAGCGGTACCCATACGCTGCGCGTCTGGTACTCCGGCACGGACAAGGCCCGGGTCGCGCTGCTCTCGGCCACGGGCGAGTCCGACATCATCGTCAACCGCGGCGAGGCCTGGGTGTGGAACAGCCGGGACAACTCGGCCGTGCACTACAAGGACGGTGACGCCCGGCCCGGCCCGGCGAAGTCGCACGTGCCCCCCGCCGACCTGGCCAGCGACCTGCCGAAGACCCCGCAGGAGGTGGCCGACCGGGTGCTCGCCGCGCTCGACCCGACCACCGCGGTCCGCACCGACAGCAATGCGATCGTCGCCGGGCACAAGGCGTACCAGCTCGTTCTCGAACCGAAGGACAAGGCCTCGCTGATCGGCGAGGTCCGGATCGCGATCGACGGGGAGGCGCACGTGCCGACCCGGGCCGAGGTCTTCGCCAAGGCCGACATGGGCAAGGCGGCCTTCGAGATCGGCTTCACCCAGGTCAGCTTCCAGCGCCCGGACGACTCGGTGTTCAACTTCAACCCGCCGCCCGGGGCGAAGGTGACCGAAGCCGACCAGGCCGCCAAGGACGCGGCGGCAAAGGCCGACCAGGCCGCCAAGGACGCCGCGGCGAAGACTCCGGACCGTCCCGAGGCGGCACCCAAGTCGGTGGTACTGGGTCAGGGCTGGACCGCCGTGCTCGTCGCGCGGCTGCCCGAGACCACGCCGGCCGGCAAGGCCCAGGACAACGGCGCGCAGGCCGGGATCCAGGGCTTCCTGGACCGGCTGCCGCAGGTGCACGGCGCGTTCGGCAGCGGACGGGTGCTCACCTCCAAGCTGTTCACCGCGCTGCTGCTCGACGACGGGCGGGTCCTGATCGGGGCGGTCAGCCAGGAGCGGCTGGTCGCGGCGGCCAGCGACCCGGCGGCGGCGCTGAAGTGACCGACCTCGCGGTGCGGTCCACGGGGCTGACCAAGCGGTTCCGGTCCGGCCAGGTCGCGGTTAACGCCGTCGACCTGGCCGTACCGTATGGCTGCGTCTACGGCTTCCTCGGCCCCAACGGCTCCGGCAAGACCACCACGATCCGGCTGCTGCTCGGCCTGATCCGGCCGACGGCGGGCAGCCACGCGCTGCTCGGTTCGGCGCTGCCCGCCGCGGCGACCCGGATCCTGCCCCGGGTCGGCGCGCTCGTCGAGGGGCCGGCGTTCCACCCGTACCTGTCGGGCCTGGACAACCTGCGCCGCCTGGACGCCGCCGACCGTACCGCCGACCCCCGCTCGGCCCGCGCCCGCATCGACGCGGCGCTGGACCGGGTCGGCCTGCTGGCGGCGGCGGGCAAGCGGTACCGGCACTACTCGCTCGGCATGCGCCAGCGGCTGGCCATCGCCGCGGCCCTGCTGCGCCCCCGCGACCTGCTCATCCTCGACGAGCCGACCAACGGGCTGGACCCGCAGGGCACCCGGGAGGTGCGCGGCCTGCTGACCGCGCTCGCCGCCACCGGTACCACCGTGCTGCTCTCCACCCACCTGCTGTCGGAGGTCGAGCAGATCTGCTCGCACGTCGGGGTGATGCACGTGGGCCGGATGGTGGCGCAGGGTCCGCTGGCCGAGCTGCGCGCCCGGACGGCACCGCGGGCGCAGGTGCGCTCGTCGGACCCGGGCGCCGCCGCCCGGGTCCTCACCGAGCTGGGGCTCACCGACGTGGTGACGACCGCCGAGCAGGTCACGGGGCTGCTCGGCGGCGTCGCCCCGGAGAAGGTGGTGGCCGCGCTGGTGCACGCGGACGTGCCGGTCCGCGGGTTCGCGGTGCAGTCGGCCGACCTGGAGGAGATGTTCGTCCAGCTCACCGGGGAGGGCTTCGATGTCAGCGGCTGAAGCCTCGGCTGTTCCGGTCCGGCGGTTCTCGACCCGGTTCTTCCGGTCCGAGCTGTGGCTGATCTTCGGCCGGCGGCGCAACTGGGTGGGCATGGCGGTCCTGGCGACGGTACCGGTGCTGCTGATCATCGCGGTGAAGGTGTCACCACCGTCGGGCGGGGGCGAGGGGCCGCAGTTCCTCGACCAGATCATGCACAACGGGCTCTTCGCCGCGCTCACCGCGCTGACCCTGGAGCTGCCGCTCTTCCTGCCCGTGGCGGTCGCGTCCATCTCCGCCGACTCGATCGCCGGCGAGGCCAACCTGGGCACGCTGCGGTACCTGCTCGCGGTACCGGTCGACCGGACCCGGCTGCTGCTGGTCAAGTTCGCCGCGATCGTGGTCTTCGCACTGTCCGCCACGCTGCTCGTGGCCGGCACCGGGGCGCTGCTCGGGCTGGCCGTGTTCGGCAGCGGTCCGGTGGTCACGCTGTCCGGTCCGAGCTGCCGTTCTGGGCCGGGGTCGGCCGGGTGCTGCTCGTGTGCGGGTACCTCACGGTGTGCCTGACCGCTATGGGCGCGGTCGGCATGTTCGTGTCCACGCTGACCGAGCAGCCGATCGGGGCCACGATCGCGACGCTGGTGCTCACCGTGGGCTCGGAGATCGTCGACGCGATCCCGCAACTGTCGGCCGTGCACCGGTACCTGCCGACGCACTACTGGCTGGGCTACGTCGAGCTGCTGCGTGATCCGGTGAGCCTCGACCGGATCACCCCGGGACTGGTGTCGGCCGCGGCCTACGTCGCCATCTTCGGTACCGCCGCCTGGGCCCGCTTCGGCGGCCGCGACGTGACCAGTTGATCCTGCCGGATCACGCCTCCGGGCCGATGGGCTCTGGATGAACGCCGGGTTGCGACAGTACTCTTCGGTAACTCAGGAGGCGATGACCAATGGCGCTCGATGTACCTTACCGCTCCATTCCCGACATGTTCCGCCAGCGGGTGGCCGCTACGCCGGACCGCGCGGCGCTCGGCTACCCCACTCCGGACGCGGGCATCGGCTGGTTCACCTGGGCCGAGGCGGAGCGGCGGGTGACCGCGATCGCCGCCGGCCTGATCGGGCTCGGCGTGGCTCCGGAGGATCGGGTGGCCATCCTGTGCAGCACCCGGGTCGAGTGGATCCTGGCTGATTTTGGCGTCATGTGCGCCGGGGCGGCGACCACCGCCATCTACCCCACCACCGAGCCGGACGAGGCGGTCTTCATCGTCCGTGACTCCGGCTCCACGGTGCTCATCGCGGAGAACGCCGAGCAGACCGCCAAGGTCGCCGAGGCCGACCTCGCGCACGTGATCGTCATCGACGGTGAGCCGGACTCCGGCCAGCTCAGCCTCGCCGAGCTGGAGCGCCGCGGCGCCGCCGCGCTGGAGCAGGACCCCGGCCTGGTCGACCGGGTCGTCGAGAGCGTCCGCCCGGACCAGCTCGCCACGCTGATCTACACGTCGGGCACGACCGGCCGGCCCAAGGGCGTCGAGCTGCTCCACGGCGGCTGGTGCTGGGAGGGCGTGGCGCAGTGCGAGGAGGGCCTGCTGTCCGACAGCGACCTGCACTACCTGTGGCTGCCGCTGTCCCACTCGTTCGGCAAGGCGCTGGTATGCGGCCTGACCCACGGCGGGGTGCAGACCTACGTGGACGGGCGGGTGGACCGGCTGGTGGAGAACCTGAGCCAGGTGCGACCCACGCTCATGGCGGCGCCGCCACGCATCTACGAGAAGATCTACAACGTGGTGGTCAGCACGGCCACCGCGGACGGCGGGGTCAAGGCCAGGATCTTCGAGTGGGCGGTGCACGTCGGCAAGCGCGCCGTCACACTCGAACAGCAGGGCAAGCCGGTACCCGCGCCGCTGGCCGCCCAGCGGGCGATCGCCGACCGGCTGGTCTTCACCAAGCTGCGCGCCCGCCTCGGCGGCCGCACCCGCATCCTGGTCTCCGGCGCGGCCCCGCTGTCCAAGGAGATCGCGCTGTTCTTCGCGGCCGCGCGCCTTCCCCTCATGGAGGGGTACGGCCTGTCCGAGACCAGCGCCGGCAACTTCGTCAACCGCCCGGGGCGGCTCAAGGTCGGCAGCGTCGGGCAGCGGCTGGGCGACCTGGAGTGCCGCATCGACGAGGACGGCGAGATCCTGCTGCGCGGCGCGCCGGTCATGCGCGGCTACCACAACCTGCCCGACGAGACCGCCGACGCCTTCACCGACGACGGCTTCTTCCGCACCGGCGACATCGGTGAGCTGGACGCCGACGGGTATCTGCGGATCACCGACCGCAAGAAGGACCTCATCAAGACCTCGGGCGGCAAGTACGTGGCGCCCAGCCACATCGAGGGCCTGTTCAAGTCGATCTGCCCGTACACCTCGCAGGTGCTCGTCATCGGCCAGGCACGCAACTACTGCACGTTGCTCGTCACGCTGGACCCGGACGCGATCGCCAAGTGGGCGACCGGCGGTCCCCTGGAAGGCGCCCCGTACGCCGAGGTCGTCACCGCACCGGCCGCCCACGAGCTCGTCGAGGGTTACGTCAAGGAGCTCAACGGCCGGCTCAACCGCTGGGAGACCATCAAGAAGTTCACCATCCTGCCGCGTGATCTGTCCATTGAGGACGGTGAGCTGACCCCGTCGATGAAGATCAAGCGGCGGATCGTGGAGAAGTCGTTCGCCGCCCAGATCGAGGAGCTCTACGCGGGTACGGTGGCGGAGCTCTAATCCCCCGTCGCCACCACGCCGGCCTTCTCGATCATCAGTACCGACGTCCGTTCCGGGACGACCGGGCGGTGCAGCATGCCCTTGGGCACCGTGACCGCCTGGCGTGGTCCCAGCTCGACGGTCTCGCCACCCTCCAGCTCGATGCGCATCAACCCGTCGAGCACGAGGAAGAACTCGTCCTCGTCGTCGTGCTTGTGCCAGTGGAACTCCCCGTGCAGCACACCCAACCGGACCACCACGTCGTCGACGCGGCACAGCGTGTGGTTGACCCAGGACCCGGTGGTCTCGTCGATGACCCGCTGCACGTCCAGCTTCTGCAGCGCACCGACGAGGGGCTCGGTGTGGATGTCGTAGGCGTCCGTCATGTCCTCAGTCTGCCCGCTGCCGTACCACCGCGTCGTCCCCGCCCGGATGCCGGTACCGGCCAGGTACTCCTGCAGCAGCACGTGGCGGAGGCGGAAGCCCGCCAGTCCCGCACCAATGGAGCGCTCAGGCCACCAGCGGCGGAGTGTCCCAGGTCCGCCGGGCCGGACGGTCCAAGTCGTCGCGGGCGGCCGCGATCCGCTTGACCGCGTCGGCGAGCTGGTCGGCCGGCAGCGTGTACGGCAGCCGCAGGAACCGTTCCATCGTCCCGTCGACCCCGAAGCGCGGGCCGGCCGCCAGGCGTACCCCGTAGGACTCGGCCGCCCGGGACAGCGCGCCGGAGACCGGGGCGTCCAGCTCCACCCACAGGCTCAACCCGCCCGCCGGCACCCGGAAGCGCCACTCGGGCAGCTCGGCCCGCAGCGCCGCGACCAGCGTGTCCCGTTGCGTGCGCAGCAGGTCCCGGCGCGCGGGCAGGATCGCGTCGCGGTAGCGCAGCAGCCGGGCCGCGACGAGCTGGTCGAGCACCGGGCCGGACATGTCGACCCCGATCCGCAGGGCGGCCAGCCGCTGCACCAGCGGGGCCGCCGCCCGGACCCAGCCGATGCGCAGCCCGCCCCAGTAGGGCTTGCTCATCCCGCCGATGGACAGCACCCGCGCGTGCCGGTCGAAGGTGGCCACCGGCGGCGGCACGACCGGCTCGTCGAGCGGGATGTCCACAAAGGACTCGTCGACGATGAGGTCGGTGCCGGCCACGTGGGCGGCCCGGGGCAGCCGCTCGCGCAGCGCCACCTCCATCAGGTGGCCGGTCGGGTTCTGGAACTCCGGCACCAGGTAGGCCACCCGCGGCTGGTTCTGGCGCAGCGTGGCGAGCAGCAGCTCGGCGTCCCAGCCGGACTCGGGCTGCAGCCCGTGGGTGAGCACCCGGCCGCGCCGCCCGACGATCGCCGCCAGCGCGTTGGGATAGGTCGGCGACTCCACGAGCACGGCTTGCCCGGCCGGTACGAGCAGCCGCAGCGCCAGGTCGAGCGCGTGCTGCACGCCACTGGTGATCATGATCTGGTCGGGGCTGGTGGGCAGGCCGCGCACGGCGTAGGCCTCGGCCACCGCGCCGCGCAGCTCGACCAGGCCGGTCGGGTGGTAGCCGGCCCCGGACAGGTAACGGGGCAGGTCGACCAGCGCCTCGGCGGCGGCGCCGGCGAGCTGCGCCGGGGCGGGCAGCGCGGCACAGCCGAGGTCGAGCAGCTCGGGGTCGCTGTCCGGGGTCCACAGGCCGTGGCTGCCCACCCGGGCGCCGCCCGGCATGGTGGTCCAGCTTCCCGCGCCGCGCCGGCTGGTCAGGTGGCCGCTGTCGCGCAGGGCACGGTACGCGGCACTGACCGTGGTGCGGCTGATCCGTAGCGCCTGGGCCAGCTCCCGTTCGGCGGGCAGCCGTACGCCCAGCGGCAGCCGCCCGTCGCTGAGCAGGCCGCGCACGGTCGCCGCGAGCGCGGCGTAGTCCGGCACGCTCCGGCCGCCTTGCCACCGGCCGAGCAGGCGGGCCAGTTGCGGACCGTGGAGGACGGTGGTCACAGCCACTCCTGCAAAATTGGCTCTTTCGAGGTCGGTAATTGGCCTTCAGAGTGGCACTCGTGACGGAGATTGGCAACCTGCCCTTGCGGTATCGGCTTCCCCGCCGCCTCATCCAGCTCTACCTCGGCCTCGTCGCCTATGGAATCGGCATGGCGTTCATGGTCCGCGCCCGGCTCGGGAACATGCCGTGGGACGTGTTCCACCAGGGCGTGGCCCGGCACACCGGGCTCTCCATGGGCACCGTGGTCATCGTCGCGGGCGCCCTGGTGCTGCTGCTGTGGATCCCGCTGCGCCAGCGGCCGGGCATCGGCACGGTGAGCAACGTCGTGGTCATCGGGCTGGCGCTGGACGCGACGCTGGCGGTCCTACCCGCGCCGCACCTGATGGCCGCCCGGATCGGCTTCCTCGCCTTCGGCATCCTGCTCAACGGGCTGGCCAGCGGGCTCTACATCGGGGCGGCGCTCGGGCCCGGCCCGCGCGACGGGCTGATGACCGGCCTGGTGGCCCGGACCGGCCGGTCGATCCGGCTCATCCGCACCGGGCTGGAGCTGGCCGTGGTGCTCACCGGGTGGTTGCTCGGGGGCACGCTCGGGATCGGCACGCTGGCGTACGCGCTCACGATCGGGCCGCTGGTACAGGTGTTCCTGCCCCGGCTGGTCGTGCGTCGCTCGGCACCGACGCCGCACGTTGGTCCGGCCCGGTCGACCGGCGTCCCCGCCGACCTCGCGCGCGAGATCTTAGACGCTGGTACCCCCTCCAGGGGGTGAGGGCGTGCAAGATCTCCGCGTCAGCGCGTGCCGAGCGCGTCCAGGGGACGGTAGTTGACCTTCAGGACGTCCAGCCGGCCCAGGTGCTCGGCCAGCCGCGCGCGGAACCGGGCGAAATCCCGGACCCGCCGGGCGGACCAGCCGACCTCGGCCACGGCGGCCAGCCGGGGATAGGCGCGCCACTCCACGAGCTGCGGGGTCGGCATGTACTCCGTCCAGAGCTGGCCCTGCACGCCGTACACGTCGCCGGGGTCGTAGCCGTAGACCCGCGACAGCGGCAGCGGCGCGTAGATGGCCAGCGGCTCGTCCGCGCCCTCGGACTCGGCCCAGTCCAGGTAGAGGTACGGCTGGGGGACGGCGACCACGCGGTGGCCGTGCGCCCGCGCGGCGGCCACCCGGTCCGCGTCGCGCCAGCCGAAGATGAGCGATCCGCGCGGCGGGGTGCGGTCGAGCACCTCGTCCCAGAACGCCGCGTGCCGGCCGCGCCGGCGCAGGTGCTCGGCGCACCGGCCGGCCCACCAGCCGAGCAGATCCTCCACATGGGACAGTCCGGCGCCCGCCGCGCGCTCCCGGGCGGCCGGGCTGGCCAGCCACTCGTCGGGCGGCACCTCGTCGCCGCCCAGGTGCACGTACTCGAACGGGAACACGTCGGCCACCTCGTCGAGCACGTCGGTGACGAACGTGACCGTCTCCTCGGCGGCGTTGAGGATGTGGGTGGAGATCCCCCACGACGTGCGTACCTCAAGCGGCGTGGCGGGATCGTTGCCGAGCCACGGGTACCCGGCGATGGCCGCCTGCATGTGGCCCGGCAGGTCGATCTCCGGCATGATCCGTACCCCGCGCCGCGCCGCGTGCTCCACCAGCCCGCGCAGCTCGTCCTGGGTGTAGAAGCCGCCGTGCGGGGTGCCGTCGAACCGGTTCTCCCGGGCGTGCCCCGCGTTGGACTCCCGCCGCCACGCGCCGACCTCGGTCAGCCGCGGGTACCGACGGACCTCGAAGCGCCAGCCCTGGTCGTCGGTCAGGTGCAGGTGCAGGGTGTTGAGCTTGTGCAGCGCCATCAGGTCGACGAACCGGTGCAGGAAGCCGATCGGGTGGCACCATCGGGCCACGTCGAGCAGCACGCCCCGCCACGCGTAGCGCGGCACGTCCTCGACGTCGACGCACGGTATCGTCCAGCGTGCGTCGGCGGGTGGCGCGCTGTCGTAGATGGCCTCCGGAAGCAGCTGCCGGATCGTCTGTACCGCCCAGCGCAGCCCGGTTTCGCTGCCGTACGCCTCGACCCGGGTAGGTGTCACCGACAGCCGGTACCCCTCGGGGCCCAGCACGGGATCGTCGGTCGGGGTGAGGACCAGGTCGGCGCCGGGCGGGAAACGGAAGCCGGTGGCCGGACCGAGCAGTTCGCGCACCAGCCCGGCCAGCTCCGGTGGAGCCTGCACCCCGGTGTCGGCGTGGAGGACGAAGTGCCCGTCGCGGGCGGTGCGCGAGGCGGGCTCCGGCAGCAGGACGGACATCGGGCCAGCGTACGGCACTCGTGTCAAGCGCCGCACGCGCGGCGTACCCTTACCGCATGGCGCAGACCGAGCGCATCCCCATCCGGCGGCTGCAACAGCACGCGAGCGAGGTCATCGCGCGGGTCCAGGCCGGCACCCGGGTGGAGATCACCCGCAACGGCCGGTTGGTCGCCGTGCTCACCGCGCCCGACCCCGAAGCGGCGGCCTGGGAGCGGCTGGTCGCCGAGGGCGCGGTCGACCCGGACGCCGACCGGCGCGGCAGCCTCGCCACCTGGCGTACCCCGCGCGGCGCGCCCGGCACCAAGCTGACCGAGGCGCTGCAGCGGTTGCGCGAGGACGAGTCCGACCGGTGATCTACCTCGACTCCTGCGCGCTGGTCAAGCTCGTCAGCCCGGCGCCGGAGACCGCCGCGCTGGAACGCTACCTGCGCCAGCACGCCGACGAGCACCACGTCGCGAGCGCGCTGGTGCGCACCGAGGTCCGGCGCGCCCTGCACCGGATCGGCGCGACCGCCCGGCAGCGCGCCACGGCCGACAAGCTGCTCGACGTGGTCGTCACCATCTCGGTCAGCGACGAGCTGCTCGACGCCGCCGGCCACCTGACTGAGCCGGGCCTGCGCAGCCTCGACGCCATCCATCTCGCCACCGCGCTGCGTCTGGGCACCGGCCTGCGCGACTTCGTCACCTACGACCGGCACCTGCTCGCGGCCGCGAAGTCCGCCGGTCTCGCCACCGCCGCACCCCGCTAGGAACGCGCCGCCGCCCGGCGGGCCGCGTCCGGCGACAGCAGCACGCTGACCCCGGGGTACTCGAACACGGTCCAGCGTGCGGGCGCCCGCGCCGCGCAGTCGGCCGGCGCGAACGTGCACAGCACCGCATCGACCGTGTCGATGCGCGGGGCCGGGTGCTTCGGCAGCGCCGAGTCCAGGCTCACCAGCACCGGCTGCACGCCGGCCCGGCGCAGCTCGACCCACCACGCGTACTCCCACGCGACGCTGGTCTGCAGCAGCCCCACCCGGGCCGCGCCACTCGCCGCGACGTGGTGGGCGGCGAGCTGGTACGGCTCCTCGCGGTCCCGGGCGCGCACGTAGCGGCCGTGCTCGCGGCTGGCCGTGAGGACCGAGTTGGCGGTACCCAGGGGGCGTGGCTGCCCGGCCCACACCGCGTACGCCGCCCGCCCCCCGGCGAGGACCACGACGGCGGCCACCACGACGGCGACGGCGCGACGGTGCAGCAGCCGCCCGCCGGCCCAGCCCACCAGCGGGGTACCCACGACGAACGTGGGCAGGATCAGCCGGTTGATCCACGGCTGCCAGGCGACGAGCGCGGCGGTCAGCACCATGGCCAGCGCGACCGCGAAGGCGTACCCACGTACCGGGCCGGGCCGGCGCCGCCCGACCAGCGCGAACCCGGTGGCGAGCAGGACGGCCAGCGCCTGGACCGGGTAGGCCGAGTGGTCCTCGTCGGGAAACGGCAGCGCCACCGAGGTGAACCGCGGCACGCCGTACACCAGGCGCGGGTCCTCGGCCGGGAGGCGCAGCAGGTCCGCGAGCCCGTCGACGGCCCGGACCATCGCGGCGTTCACCGTCCCGGAGGTCGTGTTCAGGACGGTGGCGGCGATGCGCACCCCGTTGACGGTCACGGCGGCCGGGTCGTGCCGGCCGAGCGCGACCGTCTGCAGCACGGGGTCACCGGCGAGGTTGTCCCACTCCCGCTCGGCGCGCACGACGAACGGTCCGGCCAAAAGTGCGGCGATCGCGCCGATCGCCGCACTGTGCAGGACGAGCGTGCGCCACTGGCGCCACCGCGCGGCGGCCCACACCAGAAGGAACGGGGCGAGCACCGCGAGCCCGTTCACCTTCGTCGCCGCGGTCAGTCCCGTTGCCAGCCCGAGCCACCCCGCCTGCCCCCAGCCGGTACCGGCCAGAGCGAGCGACGCCCCGGCGGTGACCCAGCAGCCGACCACCAGGTCGGTCTGCGTGCTCGTCGCCTCCAGCACCACCAGCGGAGCGGTCATGACCGCCGCCGCGGTGAGGAGCTGGCCGGCCCGCCCGGCGCCGAGCTGGGCGGCGATCCGCGACGCGATCACCGCGCAGCCGAGCGCGGCGACCCACTGCAGGACGTTGGTGAACTGCTCGAAGCCGGCCAGCAGCCGCAGGTGCAGCAGCAGGTACTCGGCGCCGGGCGAGTTGCCGGCCTGCCGGTGGATCACCGTCGGGTAGAACTCGACCGACCGGTTCTGCGCCCAGTTCTCGATCCGGGGCAGGTGGTAGCTCAGCGAGTCGGCGTTGTTGGGCGCGGCGACCAGCGCGACGACCAGCTCGGCCAGGGCCAGCGTGGCCAGCCCGGCGAGCAGCACCGCCGCCGGCCAGGCGAGCCGGGCCGGCGGGGCCGGCCGGGGCCGGCCGCGCCATCGCCACAGCGCCAGCACCCCCGCCGCCACCGCCGCGAGCGCCCACACCGCGCGCACCACCGCCGGGGTCAGCGCGTGCAGCGCGGACAGCGCCTCGGTCGAGCCGATACCGAGCGCGCCGACCGCGAGGCCGGCCCGGATCAGCGCGAGCCGCAGCGGCGCCGGGTCGGCACCGGCGGGGTACGCCGCCGCCGCGCCGAGGACCAGGGTGAGGACGGGCAGCAGCGCGAACCAGGCGGTCATCGCGAGGCAGCATACCCGGCGGCGGTCAGCGCACCGGCTGGCCGGCCGCGCGCAGCGCGTCCTTGACCTCGCCGATGGACAGCTCGCCGAAGTGGAAGACGCTCGCCGCGAGCACCGCGTCGGCGCCGGCCGCCACCGCCGGCGGGAAGTGGTCGACCGCGCCCGCGCCCCCGGAGGCGATGACCGGGACGTCGACCACCGCCCGGACCGCGCGGATCAGCGCCAGGTCGAACCCGTCCTTGGTGCCGTCGGCGTCCATCGAGTTGAGCAGGATCTCCCCGGCGCCGATGGCCGCGCCCCGGGCCGCCCACTCGACCGCGTCCAGGCCCGCGCCGCGCCGCCCGCCGTGCGTCGTCACCTCGAAACCACTGGGGGTACCGGGAGCCCGCCGCACGTCCAGCGACAGCACCAGGACCTGGCGGCCGAAGCGCTGCGCGATCTCGTCGATGAGCTCGGGCCGGGCGATGGCGGCGGTGTTCACGCCGACCTTGTCCGCCCCCGCGCGTAGCAGAGTGTCCACATCGGACACCGAGCGGATCCCGCCCCCCACGGTCAACGGGATGAACACCGACTCGGCCGTCCGGCGTACCACGTCGAGCATCGTCGCGCGCCCGTCCGCGGACGCGGTCACGTCGAGGAACGTCAGCTCGTCCGCCCCGGCCGCGTCGTAGGCGCCGGCCAGCTCCACCGGGTCACCCGCGTCGCGCAGGTTCAGGAAGTTCACGCCCTTCACCACGCGCCCGGCGTCAACGTCCAGGCACGCGATCACCCGCACCGCGACGCTCATGAGGCCAGCACCGCCAGCGCTTCGGCGACCGTGAACGCCCCGGCGTAGAGCGCCTTGCCGGTGATGACGCCCTCGACGCCGTCGGGTTCCAGGGTCATCAGCGCGCGCAGGTCGTCCAATGTGGACACTCCGCCGGACGCGATGACCGGTGCGTCGGTGTGCGCGCAGACCGCGCGCAGCAGGTCGAGGTTGGGCCCGCGCATGGTGCCGTCCTTGAGGATGTCGGTGACCACGTACCGCGCGCAGCCGGCCTTGTCCAGCCGCTCCAGCACCTCGAACAGGTCGCCGCCCTCGCGGGTCCAGCCCCGGGCGGCGAGCGTACGGCCGCGCACGTCCAGCCCGATCGCCACCCGGTCGCCGTACTCGCCGACGACCCGGTCGCACCACGCGGGGTCCTCCAGCGCGGCGGTGCCGATGTTGATCCGTGCGGCACCGGTCGCCAGCGCCGCACGCACGGACGCGTCGTCGCGGATCCCGCCGGACAGCTCGACCCGCACGTCGAGGTGCCCGGTGACGTCGCGCAGCAGCGCGGCGTTGGATCCGCGCCCGAATGCGGCATCCAGGTCCACCAGGTGTACCCATTCCGCGCCGTCGCGCTGCCAGGCCAGCGCGGCCTCCAGCGGGTCGCCGTACGCGGTCTCGCTGCCGGCCGCGCCCTGGACCAGGCGGACCGCCTGGCCGTCGGCCACGTCGACGGCGGGGAGCAGGGTGAGCATCGTTCCTCCGGATCAAGTACAGCGGTGGTCAGGTGCGGCGGTCGAAGGTAAGCACGACGGCGGCCGGGGCGGCGACCGCGATCACCACGGTCAGCGCGAGCCGGGTGGCCAGGTCCTCGAACTGCCACCACACGAAGCCCACGGCCAGCGCGGCGACCAGCGCGATGGCCATCCGCTCGGCGAACCGGCGGCGGGCGTAGAGCCGCCCGGTCCGGCCCCGGCGCGGCACCATCTTGCGGACCAGCGCACGGCGCCGGGCGGCCCGCCGCTGCGCGCGCTCGTGCCGCTCCCGCCGGCGCTGCGCCTGCGCCTCCCGCGCCGCCCGACGTAACGCCCGTTCCCGGCTCACCGTGTCCCTCGGTTCGGTCCGACGCCGCGGCTCACAGTTGGTCAACCCAGTTGCGCAGCAGGACCGCGCCGGCGTCGCCGGACTTCTCCGGGTGGAACTGGGTCGCGGCGAGGGGGCCGCGCTCCACCGCCGCCACGAACGGGGCACCGTGCTCGGTCAGCGTCACCAGGCCCTGACCGGGCGCCGGGGTAGCGGCGTACGAGTGCACGAAGTAGAACCGGGACCCGGCCGGCAACCCGGCGAAGAGCCGGGAGCCGTCGGGCACCTCGACGGTGTTCCAGCCCATGTGCGGTACCCGCTGGGCGGTCAGCCGGGTCACCCCGCCGGGGATCAGCCCGAGGCCCTTGGTCACCACGCCGTGCTCCTCGCCGTGGTCGAAGAGCACCTGCATGCCGACGCAGATGCCCAGTACCGGCCGGCCCTCCGCGACCCGCCCGGCGATCACCGGGCCGGCCTGGAGCGCGTCGATGCCGGCCAGGCACGCGGCGTAGGCACCCACACCGGGCACCACGAGCCCGTCCGCGTCGGCGGCGGCGGACAGGTCGGGGGTGACGGAAACCGTGGCGCCGGCCCGTTCCAGTGCCCGCTCGGCCGAGCGCAGGTTGCCCGAGCCGTAGTCCAGCACGACGACCGAGGGCGCCATCACAGCACGCCCTTGGTGCTCGGTACCGCCCCGGCCGCGCGGGGGTCCGGGGCCGCCGCGTCGCGCAGTGCCCGGGCGAACGCCTTGAACTGCGCCTCGACGACGTGGTGGGCATCAGGCTGGGTACCCGGCCGGGCGGCGCGCAGGACCGACACGTGCAGGGTGATCCGGGCCGCGTGGCCCAGCGACTCCCAGATGTGCCGGGTCATCGAGGCCGGATAGACCGACCCGATCGTCGGCGGCAGCGCCGGCTCGTCGTGCACCACGTAGGGGCGGCCGGACAGGTCCACCGCCGCCTGTACCAGCACCTCGTCGAGCGGCACGAGCGCCCACCCGTACCGCCGGATGCCCTTCTTGTCGCCCAGCGCGTCCGCGAGTGCCGTGCCAAGGGCGAGCGCGGTGTCCTCGATGGTGTGGTGGGCGTCGACCTCCAGATCGCCCTGGGTCTGCACGCGCAGGTCGACCGCGCCGTGCTTGGCGATCTGCCCGAGCATGTGGTCGAAGAACCCAACCCCGGTCGATATCTCGGCGGTACCGGTGCCGTCGAGGTCGAGCTCGACGAGCACCTTGGTCTCGGCGGTGGCCCGCTCGACCCGCGCCGACCGACTCATAGCAGCTCCCCCATCGCGTCCAGAAAGGCCGTGGTCTCGGTCGGGGTACCGGCGGTGACCCGCAGCCAGCCGGGCAGGCCGACGTCGCGCACGAGCACGCCGCGCGCGAGCAGCGCCTCCCAAACCGCCTTCTGGTCGCGGAACCGGCCGAAGAGCACGAAGTTGGCGTCGCTGTCGGCGACGGTCAGGCCGAGTCGGCGCAGCGTCGCGACGATGCGGTCGCGCTCGGCCTTGATGGCCTCGACCGTGGCGAGGAGTGCGTCAGTGTGTGCGAGCGCCGCACGCGCCGCGGCCTGGGTCAACGCCGACAGGTGGTACGGCAGGCGGACGAGCTGCACCGCCTCCACGACGGCCGGATCGGCGGCGAGGTAGCCCACGCGCGCCCCGGCGAACGCGAACGCCTTGCTCATCGTCCGGGTGACCACGAGCCGCTCGTGACCCGGCAGCAGCGACAGCGCGCTCGGGGTCCCCGGGCGGCGGAACTCCGCGTAGGCCTCGTCGACCACGACCATGCCGGGGGCGGCGTCCAGCGCCGCCTCGACGACCGCCAGCGGCAGGGCGGTGCCGGTCGGGTTGTTCGGTGAGCACAGGAACACCACGTCCGGCTGGTGCTCGTCGACCTGGGCCGCCACGTCGGCGGCGGTCAGGCCGAAGGACTCGTCGCGCCACCCCTCGACCCAGCGGGTACCGGTGCCGACGGCGAGCAGCGGGTGCATCGAGTACGCGGGGATGAAGCCGATCGCGCACCGCCCCGGCCCGCCGAAGACCTGCAGCAGTTGCTGCTGTACCTCGTTGGAGCCGTTGGCCGCCCAGACCTGCGCGGCGGTCAGCTCGTGGCCCAAGTAGGTGGCGAGGTCGGCGCGCAGCGCCAGGGCGTCACGGTCGGGGTACCGGTTGAGGTCGCGCAGCACCCCGGCGAGCGCCTTCTCCAGCCCGGCGACCACCTCGTCCGGCAGCGGGTACGAGTTCTCGTTGGTGTTGAGCCGCACCGCGACGTCGAGCTGCGGAGCACCGTACGGGGTGAGCCCGCGCAGCTCCGCACGGATCGGCAGGATCACGACTGGAACCGCACGGTCACGGCCTGCCCGTGCGCGGGCAGGTCCTCGGCGTGGGCCAGGGCCACCACGTGCGGTGCCGTGTCCTTGAGCGCCGCTTCGTCGTACTCGATGAGCTGTACCCCGCGCAGGAACGTCTGCACCGACAGCCCCGACGAATGCCGGGCGCAGCCGCCGGTGGGCAGGACGTGGTTGGAGCCGGCGCAGTAGTCGCCGAGCGAGACCGGCGACCACGGACCGACGAAGACGGCGCCGGCGTTGCGGACCCGCTCGGCCACGGCGCGGGCGTCCGTGGTCTGGATCTCCAGGTGCTCGGCGCCGTACGCGTCGACCACGCGCAGCCCGGCGTCGATGTCGTCGACGAGCACCGCGGTCGACTGCGGCCCGGTCAGCGCCGCGGTGATCCGCTCGACGTGCCTGGTCGCCGCGACCTGCCGGGTCAGCTCCTCCTCGACCGCGGCCAGCAGTTCCAGCGACGTGGTGACCAGCACGCTGGCCGCCAGGGGGTCGTGCTCGGCCTGGCTGATCAGATCGGCGGCCACGTGCCGGGGGTCGGCGGTGCCGTCGGCGAGGACGGCGATCTCGGTCGGGCCGGCCTCGGCGTCGATCCCCACGACGCCGCGCACCAGCCGCTTCGCGGCCGTCACCCAGACGTTGCCCGGCCCGGTGACCAGGTCGACCGGAGCCGACTCGGCCGTCCCGAAGGCGAGCATCGCGACCGCCTGGGCGCCGCCGACCGCGTAAACCTCGTCGACGCCGAGCAGCGCGCAAGCGGCGAGCACGTGCGGGTGGGGCAGGCCGGTGTCCTTCTGCGGCGGGCTGGTGACCGCGATCGACCCGACCCCGGCCACCTGGGCGGGTACCACGTTCATCACGACGCTGGACGGGTAGACGGCCCGTCCGCCGGGGACGTACAGGCCAACCCGGGACACCGGGCGCCACCGCTGGGTGACCGTCCCGCCGGGTACCACCTGGGTGGTGGTCTCGGTGCGGCGCTGCGCCGAGTGGACCAGCCGGGCCCGCTCGATGGCCACGCCCAGTGCGGTCCGCACGGTCGGGTCGAGATCCCGCTCGGCGGCGGCGAGCGCCGCGGCCGGCACCCGCAGGCTGGACAGCCGTACCCCGTCGAAGCGGGCGGTCGCGTCGATCACCGCGGCGGCGCCGTGCTCGCGCACCGCCTCGACCGTCGGGCGGACCCGCTCGATGGCGGCGGAGACGTCGAGCCCGGCCCGGGGCAGCAGGCGGCGCAGCTCGGCGTCGACCGGTGCGGTGCCGGCCGGAACGCGCAGGTCGATGCGGTTCAGCACGCCCGCAAGTCTAGGTCGCGCCGGGTAGCCCCGGAACGCGGCTATCCACCGCTTGAGACGAGGGCCCGCCAGCCGTCGAGCAGGCCCGGGTAGTAGTCGGCCCACTCCGGGAGCGGGTCACCGGCCAGGTACGCGCCCAGCGAGTCCACGTAGTGCTGCCACCCGCAACCGTAGCCGGCCAGGCCGGACGGGGCGTGCCCGACCGGGAAGGTGTGCTCCAGCACGACCGTGGTGTGACCGGCCCCGGTCAGGACGAGGGTGACCAGCACGTGCGTGCGTACCTCGTCGGGGAATTCCCAGCCGACCTCGATGCGGGTGGGGCGCTCGCAGGCCACGATGGTCAGGTCCGCGTACTCGCCGTCCCCGTCGCCCATGACCAGCCGGGTGGTGTCGCCGGACGGGCGCAGCTCACCCAGCCAGCGGGCGACCCGCTCCGGGGTGGTCAGGGCGGACCAGACCTCGTTCGCCGGGTAGGGGTACTGCCGCTCGAACCGCAGCCGCGGCCCGTGGTCGGTGTCGATGATCACGCCGCTCGGAGTCCTCATGAAGGACTATGTAACACGATGCTTACGTAAGAATCAAGTTACACACGGCCCCCGGCGAACCCGCTAGGCTCGCGATACGTGAGCCCTGCCTTACCTCTCTTCCCGCTCGGGACCGTCCTGTTTCCGGGCCTGGTGCTGCCGCTGCACGTCTTCGAGGAGCGCTACCGCGCGCTGGTCCGGCACCTGATCGGGCTGCCGGACGGTACCCCGCGCGAGTTCGGGGTGGTGGCCATCCGGCACGGCTGGGAGGTCGAACAGCAGACCAGCCTCACCCTGCACGACGTCGGCTGCTCCGCGCAGGTGCGGCAGGTGACCGAGCACTCCGACGGCCGGTTCGACCTGACCACGGTGGGCCACCGGCGCTTCACGATCCAACGGATACACGCCGATCGGGCGCCCTACCTGGTGGCCGAGGTCGACTGGCTGGACGAGGCCGCCGGCGAACCGGGCGAGGTCGACCGCCTGGTGCCGGGCGTGCTGGACCTCTTCCAGAGGTATCTGCAGCTGATCCGGCCGGCGCAGCTCGGCGAGCAGGTACCCGACGATCCGGCGGTGCTCTCCCACGTGATCGCGGCGACCGCGTCGCTCTCCCTCGACGAGCGCCAGAGCCTGCTCGCCGCCCCGGACCCGGCTGTCCGGTTGCGGGCCGAGCGGACCCTGTTGCGCCGGGAGGTGGCGCTGCTGCGCCACGTGCGGGCGGTGCCGGTACCGCTGTCCGAGCTGGCGGTCGCTAGTAGTCCGAACTGAAGTCCTCGGCCCGGGGCGGCCGCAGCGACTGGTACGGGGAGAAGCCGGCCAGCAGCGCGTAGACCAGCACCGCCATGACGGCGAGGAACAGTACGTCCCCCCGGGCGTACGGCAGCCAGCCGTGCCACAGCCCGACCTGCTGCACCCGCAGGCTGACCGGCAGGGTGAAGTGAGCCCCGACCGGGGCGTTGCGGATCAGCTCCCGCGCGTGGGCCAGGCCGATGCGGTGCCCCGTCCAGTACGCGAGGACCCCGCTGACCACCCCGCCGGCCCCGAGCCCCAGCAGGACGAGCATGCCCCGGAACCGGCGCAGCACCAGCCACGCGAGGACCGCGAGCACCAGGCCGGCCAGGGTGGTGAGGAAGACGTACCAGCCCTCGGCGCCGATGAGCTGCTCCTGGTTGGGCCGGGCGTAGGCCGCCCCGTCGCCGGTCATCACCGCCGTGGCGTGCGGCGCCACCGCCGACCACAGCCAGCCCAGCGGAAACCCCAGCAGCGCCACCACCACGGCGAGCCCGAGCCCGGCCAGCACCTCCCGGAACGTGATCCGGTCGCGGCCCGCCGGCGGCCACGGCTGGACGGCCGGGCTGGGTGACGCGGGCGACGGGGGCGGCGCGGGCAGGTCGGCGTACCGGGGCGGCGGTGGCGTGACGGGCTGGGATGGGTCGGGATACTGCTGCGGCTCCGGGTAGGGGCGGTCGGCGGAGGGGTAGCTCACCCGGGAATCCTTGCACGCAGGGCCACTCACCACCCACCCGGCCGCGCCGGCTCAGTTCCAGCAGGTGCCCGCGGACGGCGTACCGCCGGGCCGCCGGGCCGATCCGGAAACCGGGTCAGCCGGCGACCGCGCTCGGGCCGAGCAGAGCCTTCAGATCCGCCATCAACGCGGTGGTCGGGGCCACCCGGCGCGCCGCGCGCAGCAGGTGCCGGTTGACCCGCAGGTGTACCTCCGCCGCGCCCGGATGGCTGGCCAGCACCTCGTTGAGCCGTTCCATCAACGGCGGGGTGCAGCGTGCGGGCGGGATGGCGAGCACCACCGGCTTGACGTCGTCGGGCGTGGACAGGTCGGGCAGGGACAGATCCATCGCCATCAGGCGGGGCTGGTCGTCGCGCCGGTCCACCCGGCCCTTGACCACCACGATCGCGTCCTCCGCGACGTACTGCCCGACCAGCTCGTAGGTGTTCGGGAAGAACAGCACCTCGACCGCGCCCTCGAGGTCCTCCAGCGTGGCGCTGGCCCACGAGCGCCCCTGCTTGGTGATCCGGCGCTGTACCCCGGACAGGATGCCGGCCAGCGTGACCACCTGGCCGTCGGCCACCATCCCCTCCTCGGCGAGCGTGGCGATGGACCGGTCGGCGGCCGCCGAGAGCACGTGCTCCAGCCCGAGCAGCGGATGGTCGGAGACGTACAGGCCGAGCATCTCCCGCTCGAAGGCCAGCCGGTCGGTCTTGTCCCACTCCCCCTCCGGGATCGGCGGGGTCACCACCAGCCCGGGACCGGCCTCCTCGGCGTCGCCGAACATCGCGCCGAACAGGTCGTACTGGCCGACCGCCTCGTTGCGCTTCACGTCGAGGAACGCGTCGATCGCGTCGGCGTGCACGGCGAGCAGCGCCTTGCGGGAGTGCCCCATCGAGTCGAACGCCCCGGCCTTGATCAGCGATTCGACGGTCTTCTTGTTGCACGCGACCGCGTCGACCTTGCGTAGGAAGTCGTAGAAGTCGGCGTAGGCGCCCTTCTCCTTGCGGCACCGCATGATCGCCTCGACCACGTTGGTACCCACGTTGCGCACCGCGGCCAGCCCGAACCGGATGTCGTCGCCGACGGCGCCGAACCGCGCGTTGGACGCGTTGACGTCGGGCGGGAGCACCTTGATGCCCATGCGCCGGCACTCGGCGAGGTAGACCGCGGACTTGTCCTTGTCGTCGCCGACGCTGGTCAGCAGCGCCGCCATGTACTCGGCCCGGTAGTTGGCCTTCAGGTACGCGGTCCAGAACGACACCAGCCCGTACCCGGCCGTGTGCGCCTTGTTGAACGCGTAGTCGGAGAACGGGACGAGGATGTCCCACAGCGTCTTGATCGCGGCCTCGGAGTACCCGTTCTCCCGCATGCCCGCGGCGAACGGCTCGAACTCCTTGTCGAGGATCTCCTTCTTCTTCTTGCCCATCGCCCGGCGCAGCAGGTCGGCCTTGCCGAGGGAGTACCCGGCGACCTTCTGCGCGATGGCCATGACCTGTTCCTGGTAGACGATCAACCCGTAGGTGTCGCCGAGGATCTCGTCCAGCGGCTCGGCCAGCTCCGGGTGGATCGGTACCACCGGCTTGCGCTTGTTCTTGCGGTCGGCGTAGTCGTTGTGCGCGTTGGCGCCCATGGGGCCGGGCCGGTACAGCGCCAGGACGGCGGAGATGTCCTCGAAGTTGTCCGGCACCATCGAGCGCAGCAGCGCGCGCATCGGGCCGCCGTCGAGCTGGAAGACGCCCAGCGTGTCGCCCCGGGCCAGCAGTTCGTAGGTCGGCTTGTCGGCCAGGGGCAGATCTTCGAGGACCAGGTCGAGGCCCCGGTTGTCCTTGATGGACTCCAGGCAGTCGTCCAGCACGGTCAGGTTGCGCAGGCCCAGGAAGTCCATCTTGAGCAGGCCCATGTATTCACAGGCGCCCATGTCGAACTGGGTGATGACCGCGCCGTCTTGCTCGCGGCGCCAGATCGGGATCACGTCGACCAGCGGCTCGCGGGACAGGATCACCCCGGCGGCGTGTACCCCGACCTGCCGCTTGAGCCCCTCCAGGCCGCGCGCGGTGTCGACCACCTTCTGCACGTCCGGCTCGGCCTCGTAGAGCTGGCGGAACTCCACGGCCTCCGGGTAGCGCGGGTGCGCCGGCTCGAAGATGCCGCCGAGCGGGATGTCCTTGCCCATCACCGCGGGCGGCATCGCCTTGGTGATCTTGTCGCCGAGCGCGAAGGGGTACCCGAGGACGCGGGCGGCATCCTTGATCGCGGCCTTGGCCTTGATCGTGCCGTACGTGACGATCTGCGCGACCCGTTCCTCGCCGTAGCGCTCCGTGGCGTACCGGATCATGTCGCCGCGCCGGCGCTCGTCGAAGTCCATGTCGATGTCGGGCATCGAGATGCGGTCGGGGTTGAGGAACCGCTCGAAGATCAGCCCATGCTGCAGCGGGTCCAGCTCGGTGATGCCCAGCGCGTAGGCGATCAGCGCACCCGCCGCCGAGCCCCGCCCCGGACCCACCCGGATCCCCTCGCGCTTGGCGTAGGCGACCAGGTCGGCCACCACGAGGAAGTACCCCGGGAAGCCCATCTTGCAGATCATGTCGAGCTCGTACTCGGCCCGCCCGCGGTGCTCCTCGGAGATCCCGCCGGGGAACCGCCGCGCCAGCCCCCGCCACACCTCCGCGCGCAGGAACGACTCCTCGGTCTCCCCCGCCGGGACCGGGAACTGCGGCATCAGGTTGCGCGAGGCGAACACCGTCGCGTAGTCGCCGATCCGCTCGGCGATCTCCAGGGTGTTGTCGCAGGCGCCGGGGACCTGCGCGTCCCACAGCGCGCGCATCTCCTGCGGCGACTTGAGGTAGAAGTCGTGCGCGTCGAGCTTGAACCGCTTCGGGTCGGCCAGTGTCGAGCCGGACTGCACGCACAGCAGCACCTCGTGCGCCTGCGCGTCGCCGGCGTACGTGTAGTGCAGGTCGTTGGTCGCGATCGGCTTGAGGTTGAGCTTCTCGCCCAGCTTGAGCAGGTCGCCGCGGACCCGGGTCTCGATGTCCAGCCCGTGGTCCATCAGTTCGAGATAGAAGTTGTCCGGGCCGAAGATGTCCCGGAAGTCGGCGGCCGCCTGGCAGGCCCTGTCGAAGTCGCCGATGCGCAGCCAGGTCTGGATCTCGCCGGACGGGCAGCCGGTGCTGGCGATCAGCCCCTTGGCGTACCGCTCCAGCAGCTCCCGATCGGCGCGCGGCTTGTAGAAGAAGCCCTCCAGGCTGGCCAGCGAACCCAGCCGGAAGAGGTTGTGCAGGCCGTCGGCGTCGGCGGCCAGCATGGTCAGGTGGGTGTACGCCCCGCCGCCGCTGACGTCGTTCTCCCCGCCGTCGGCCCAGCGCACCCGGGTCCGTTCGAAGCGCGAGGTGCCCGGCGTGAGGTAGGCCTCCGTACCGATGATCGGCTTGATCCCGGCCGCCACAGCCTGCTTGTAGAAGTCGTACGCGCCGTAGAGGTTGCCGTGGTCGGTCATCGCCAGCGCCGGCATGCCCAACCGGGCGGCCTCGGCGAACAGATCCTTCAGGCGTGCCGCACCGTCGAGCATCGAGTACTCGGTGTGGACATGCAGATGTACGAAGGAGTCACCGGGGCCCACGGACGCCCACCCTATCCCAGCGCGACCCGCCCGCTGAGTCGGCGCGCTACCGCATTCGCAAGGGATCTTCAGTGTCTTCGGCGGCGAGCAACTGGCGGTCGGACTCGGAGATGTCGTCCGGCTCGTCGATCAACGGCCAGACGTCGCCGAGCAGCTCGGCCGCGGTCAGGTCGATCTCCTCGTCGCGGGTGCGCGGGCGGACGTCGGCGTGCGGGAAGACGAACCTGCGGAACGCCCACCAGCGGAACGCCATCGCCAGTACGGTGCCGATGATCTGCGCGCTGACGAAGTCGGCGACCTCCTGGGTGAACGGGCTCGCGCCACGAGCCGTCCACAGATCAAGCACGTAGCGTGATACCGCGAGCGGTGCCGAGGTCACCGCGATGCCGATCCCGCTGATCACGAAGAACAGCAGGGCCTCGTGGTGGCGGACCCGACCGCCACGGGTGCGGAACGACCACTCCCGGTTGAGGACGTACGACACGATCGTGGCGACGAGCGTCGCGATGATCTTCGAGATGATCGGCTTCTCCGTCAGCACGGTGTGCTTGATCAGGAAGAAGAGGACCGTGTCGATGATGAAGGTGCTGCCGCCGACGACCGCGAACTTCACCAGCTCCTTGTGCCGGTAGAGCGGTTCGCGCACGGGTCGGGGCAGCCGGCCAAGCACGGCGTGGAGCACGGGCACCCTCGCAGTGTAGGGAGACTTCCTCAAAGTCGCCTGATGAACTGTTCCATGATCACCGCCGACGCCTGCAGCCACGCCTTCTTCGTGGCCGCCTGGAGGTCGGCGTACTCGATCGATGAACCGGACTCAAGAGCAGGATCGTACGGCACGACGGCGACGGCGCGGGTCCGGGAGGCGAAGTGCGCGGCCAGCTCGGACAGCAGCGGGCTGGGCAGCGGCGTCGGGCACGAGAGCAACGTCACCGCACGTTGGGCCAGGTCACCCATGCCCCACTCGTGCAGCAGGTCGAGCATCCAGTCGGCCGTGAAGGCCGCGTCCTCCCTCGGTACCGATGTGATAACTAATTGGTCCGCGGCCTGCAACACCGTCTGCCAGTTGGCGCTCTCCACGTTGTTGCCGGTGTCCACGCAGATCACGTCGTGCGAGCGGCGCAGCAGCTCCAGGATCCGCCGCACGGTGTGCGGATCCAGCCGCCGGGCGAACCGCGGGCTCTCCTCACCGGCCAGCACGTCGTACGTTCCGTCAGAGGCGTGTCGCAGGTAGTCGTCGAGCTTGTCGGTCAGCTCGTAGCCGGCGGACGCCTCGATCAGCGCCAGGTCGGCGACCAGGTGCCGGATCGTGCGCGCGTGCCGGGCGGAACCCGCCCGCAGCCCCAGCGTGCCGCGCAGCTCGTTGTCGTCCCAGGCCAGCACCCCACGGCCGCGGATCGCGCCGATGGTGGCGGCGCACAGGACCGTCGCGGTGGTCTTGTGGACCCCGCCCTTGGGGTTGGCGAAGGCGACCACCCGGGCGCCGCCGAAGTCCTGCCGCAGCGCCGCCACCAGCTGGTCGGCGGAACTCCGTCCCGCGGGCTGGAACTCGATGCGCCCCGGCCCGCGGGCCGGCCGCACCTCGCGTGCCGCTGGGCGGCGCTGCTCGCCGATCGGCGGCGCCGCGTAGTCGAGCTCGTCTGCGCGGGGGCCGAGCAGGGCCCGGTCGAGCATGGATCGCCAGCGTGGAGGGTTCGAGGCGGCGTTCCAGCCGGTCTCGCTATGCTCCACGCTCGACCTCCCGCCGCCTCGCCGGCCGCATCCAGGGTACGGCCTTCTGGGGACCTGTCTGCTGCTCGGACTACTCTGCCATGCTGACCCGCTCCAGCGCGCCGCCTGTCCGCTTGGTGCGACGACGGGCGTGCTACCCAAACAACGAGGCGAACGGCCGGCGCGGCACGCCGACCGGCCTATCCGGCCCGCAGCACCGCCAGCGCGTGCGCCAGATCGTCGGGGTACTCGCTGATGAACTCGACCGGCATCCCGGTCGCCGGGTGGGCGAAGGAGAGCGCGCGGGCGTGCAGCCACTGCCGGGCCAGGCCCAGCCGGGCCGCCAGCGTCGGGTCGGCACCGTACGTGAGATCGCCCACACAGGGGTGTCGAAGAGCCGCGAAGTGTACCCGGATCTGATGCGTCCGCCCGGTCTCCAACCGCACGTCGACCAGGCTCGCCGCGGGGAACGCCTCGATCGTGTCGTAATGCGTGACGCTCGGTCGCCCTCCGGACACCACCGCCCACTTGTAGTCGTGGGACGGGTGCCGGTCGATCGGGGCGTCCACCGTGCCGCGCAACGGATCCAGGTGGCCCTGCACCACCGCGTGGTACCGCTTGTCCACCTCGCGCGCCTTGAAGGCCCGCTTGAGCGCGGAGTAGGCCCGCTCGCTCTTGGCCACCACCATCAACCCGGTGGTACCCACGTCGAGCCGGTGTACCACGCCCTGCCGTTCCGGCGCGCCGCCGATGGCGATGGTCTCCCCGATCGCGGCGAGGCCACCGGTGACCGTCGGGCCGGTCCAGCCCGGGCTCGGGTGCGCGGCCACCCCGACCGGCTTGTCCACCACCACGATGTCCTCGTCGCGGTAGACCACCCGCAGGCCCTCGACCGGGTGCGGCGGCGCGGCCGGCGCCGCACCCGGCGGCGGCGGCAGCGTCACCTCCAGCCAGGCGCCCGCGCTCACCTTGTCCGAACGCGGACGCGGGTACCCGTCGACCATCGCGTCGCCGGCCTCGACCAGCGCGGACGCCGCCGCCCGGGAGAGCCCGAACAGCCGCGACACCGCCTGGTCCAGCCGCATCCCGTCCAGCCCGTCCGGGACGGGCAGGGCACGCCGCTCGCGGTCAGTCGCCGGCACGGTCGGCCGCCACCTCGGCGACCCGGGTACCGTCGCGGCGCCGGCCGGTCAGCTCCAGCAGGATGGCCAGCACGACCCCGCAGCACAGCCCCGAGTCGGCCACGTTAAAGATCGGGAAGAACTGCCCCCGGTCGGCGAACACGCTGATGAAGTCGACCACGTGCCCCACCAGGAAGCCGGGCGCGCGGAAGAGCCGGTCGCCGAGGTTGCCCAGCGCCCCGCCGAGCACCAGCCCCAACGCCACGCCCCAGGGAGTCGAGCGCAGTCGCAACCCCATCCAGCCGATCCAGCCGATCACCAGCAGGCTGACCAGCGGGAACACTAACGTCAGCCCGGTACCGAGGCTGAACGCGGCACCGCTGTTGCGCGTCACCGAGAGGTACACCGCCCCGCCGAGCAGCCGTACCGGGCGGTCCGGGTCGAGGTGCGCGACCACGAGCGTCTTCGTGATGATGTCCGCGACGACGACCAGCACCGCGGTGAGCGCGAGCACCCAGACCGCGCGGGGAGCGGCCCGTACCGACGCCGCGGCCGGTACGGTCTCCTCCGCCACGGTGCCCTCCGTCCTCAGCGCCGCTCCTCCAACTGCTTGCAGGTCACGCAGAGAGTAGCGGACGGGAACGCGGCCAGGCGCTCCACCGGGATCGGGTTGCCACAGCGCTCGCACCAGCCGTAGCTGCCCTCGTCGAGGCGCTCCAGCGCCCGCTCGACCTGGTTGACCCGCTCCAGGATGCTGTTGGCCAGCGAGATCTCCTGCTCCCGCTCGAACGTCTTGGTACCCGTGTCGGCCTGGTCGTCGCCGGCCGAGTCGGTGAGCCGGTCGCGCTGCAACTCGGTGATCTCCGAGATCGTCGCGTTGTACTCGCCCTTGAGCTCGTCCCGGCGCGCGGCAAGCGCGACCCGGATCCGCTCGGTCTCCGCCGCCGTACGGGACGTCTTGGGCGCCACCCGGGTGGCCTTCGACTCGCCGCCGGCCGGCGCCTGCTTGGTCGAGGTGGTCTTGGTGTCGGCTGGCTTGCCCATCGTCGCTCCCTTAGCCGCGTCGTCCGCGGCGATCGGCGGTGCCTGGTCGGTGGTCTCCTCGACAGCCGGGACGGCTGTCGACGGTGCTTGCGGTACCCGCGACGCGGGCGCGGACCTGGCGGCGTCAGTACCCACCGCGCCGTCGTCCGACACCGTTTCCGCGGACTCCTTTTCGGTACCCGGGGCCGTGTCCCGGGGCTCGGGCGGGGCCGTCGGCGTCGGCGCGGCCGTCGTGGGCGCGGCGGTCGCCGTGGGCGCAGCCTCGGCCGGGGCGGCCGGTGTCTTCGTCCTGGTGCCCGCGGTCTTCGGCGCGGCCGCCTTCGTCGCGGTGGCCTTACGCGTGGCGGTCTTCGGCGGCGCGGTCTTCGTCGCGGCCGTCTTGGTGGCCGCCGATGCCTTAGCGGCGGCCGTCTTGGTGGCCGCCGATGCCTTAGCGGCGGCCACCTTGCCCGCCGCCGATGCCTTAGCGGCGGCCGTCTTGCCCGCCGCCGTGGTCCGCTTGGTGGTCGCCGCCTTGGTCGCCGGGGCGGCCGTCACGGTCTTACGCGCGGGGGCGGCCTTCACCGTCTTCGCCGCCGGAGCGGCCTTCACCGTCTTCGCCGCCGGAGCGGCCTTCACCGTCTTCGCCGCCGGAGCGGCCTTCACCGGCTTCGCCGCCAGGGCGGCCTTCACCGGCTTCGCCGCCGGCGCGGCCTTGGCGGTCCCCGCGGTCTTCCTGGTGCCCGTGGTCTTCCCGGTGCCGGTGGACTTCGTGGCCGGCGCGGTCTTCGTGGTCGGCGCCGCTTTCTTGGTGGCGGCCTTCGTCGGCGGCGTCGCCTTCGCCGCGCCCGACTTCTTCGCGCCGGTCTTCTTCGCGGTGGCCGTCGACTTGGCCGGCGCGGCCTTCGCCGCCTTGGTCGCCGGCGGGGAAGCAGCCGTCTTCTTCACCGTGACCTTCTTCGCCGGTGCCTGCTTCGCGGCGGCTTTCGTGGCGGAGCCGGCCTTGCTCGCAGCGGCCTTCGTCGCCGACGCCTTGGTCGCGGGCGCAGCCTTGCCCGCCGCCGTGGTCCGCTTGGTGGTTGCCGCCTTCGTCGCCGGCACGGTGGATCTGGACGTGGCATTCTTCCCCGACGCGGGCTTGACCGCCGCGGCCGACCGGCCGGTCCCGGCCGCCGTGGACCCGGTCGCACCCTTCCTGGCCGGCGACTTCGCCGCCACGGCCTTCCCCCCGCCCGCGGTGGCCGCGGCGGATTTGGTCGCCGTCCGTCCCCCCGCGGCGACCGTCTTCGTGGCGCCCCGCGAGGCGCCGGGCGTACCCGCCGATGTGGCGGCCGCCTTCGATGCACCGTTCCGTGCGGCGCGTACCCGCTCGGCCATGGCATCCCCCACATGCAAAATGGGCGCGCGGCGGGGCGCCGCGCACTCCAGAGGCTGGCAAGAATACGGAACGTACGGGCCAGCGACAAACATGCCACACGAATTGGCCCAAATTCCGGGCCGGCAAACCCGGGTCAGGACCGCGGCGACGGCTCGCGCATGCGCCAACGGGCCAGCCGACCATACCGGCTGACCGCGCGCAGCCGCTGCTCGGCGGCGTCGCGTACCTGCACGGTCGTCACGATGAGCAGGCTGTCCCCCTGCCGCAGCCGGGTCTTCGTGTCCGGCACGAACCCGTTGCCGTCACGCAGGACCAGGGTCACCGCCGCGCCGACCGGCAGCCGCAGCTCGTCCAGGTACACGCCGTTCAGCCGGGACCCCGGGGGTACCTCCACGCGCATCAGGTCGGCGCGCATCCGTTCCAGCGGCGCGCTCTCCACGAGCAGCTCGGTCGCCTGTTCCGGGTCGGTGACGCCCAGCCGGCCGGCGACGCGCGGCAACGGCGTGCCCTGGACCAGCGTGAACACGATCACGAGCACGAACACCGCGTCGAAGAGCACCGGCGCCCCCGGTACCCCCTCCGATAGCGGGATCGTGGCCAGGACGATGGGTACCGCGCCGCGCAGCCCGGCCCACGACAGGAACGCCTGTTCCCGCCAGCGCAGCCGGAACGGGGTCGCCGACACGACCACGGACAGCGGCCGGGCGACCAGCAGCAGGGCCAGCCCGACGATCAGCGCCGGGACGACGGCGCTACCCAGGCGCGACGGCGTGACGAGCAGCCCAAGCAGGACGAACAGCCCGATCTGGGCCAGCCACGCCAGTCCGTCCGCGAACCCGAGGATCGCGTACCGGTGGGGCAGCCGCGCGTTGCCGAGGACCACCCCGGCCGTGTAGACGGCGAGGAACCCTGACGCGTGCGCGAGCGTACCGGTGGCGAAGGCGAGGACGGTGAGCCCGACCGCGGCGAGCGGGTACAGCCCGGCGGCCGGCAGCGCCGCGCGCCGCAGCGCCCAGGCGCCCACCGCGCCGACCGCGAGCCCGAGCAGCCCGCCGGCGACCAGCTCGTACCCGACCAGCAGCGCCTGCTGCCACCACACCTCGTCGTGTCCCGCGCTGGTCGACAGCAGCACCACGAGCAGCACGACGGGCGCGTCGTTGATGCCGGACTCGGCCTCCAGGACGGCCGCCAGCCGGGGCCACACCCGCACCCGGCGCAGCGTGGAGAAGGTGGCCGCCGCGTCGGTGGAGGACACCACGGCGCCGTAGAGCAGGGCGAGCCGCCAGTCGACGCGGAGGAGGTAGTGCGCGACGACGCCGACGACCGCGACGGACACCGCGACCCCGACGGTGGACAGGACCACCGAGACGCCCAGGACCGGCCGCAGCGTGCTCCACCGCGCGGTCAGCCCACCCTCGGCGATGATCACGACGAGCGCGCAGGTGCCGAGGGTACGGGTGAGGGTCGCGTCGTCGAACCGGATACCCAGGCCGGCCTCCCCGATCGCCACCCCGAGCGCCAGGTAGAACAGCAGGCTGGGCAGGCCGAGCCGGGTGGACAGCCGGACGGCGCCGACGGCGACGAGCAGGACCCCGGCCCCGAGGAGCAGCGCCAGCGTCAACGAGTGGCTCACGGCTGCTCCTGGTTCGCTCCGCGGCGCCGCCCACAGGCGCGGCCATCGCCCCACGCCGCGCCCCGGCTACGCCGGCGCGTCGTGCGGCTCAAGCCCCGCCGCGGCACCGCTACGCTCACGGCCCGTCCCGCAGCAGCGCCACCCGCACCGGCAGATCCGGGTCGGACGAGGTGACGGTGAGCAGCTTGTCGCGACCGGCGGCGCCCCGGCGCACCGCCACGTCACCGGCGCGCAGTCCGAGCGCGTCGGCGACCGCCCGCAGTACCGCCGCGTTGGCCCGCCCCTCCACCGGGGGCGCGGTGACCGCGACCACGAGGGCCGGCCCGAAAGGCCCGTCGTACCGGCCACCGACCCGGGTGCGGCTCGCGCCCGGCCGCACCCGAACGGGAAGGACGTGCTCGGTCAGACCCGGCGTGCTTCGGCGAGCAGGGCGCTGTCCGGCTCGCACAGGCTGCACGGTGTGAACCCCAGCTCGACGGCTTCGCTGACCGGCAGCGGCTCGCTCTCCTGCCCGAGCAGGTGGACGCAGCCGGCCTGGTGGTACCGCGGCCGTGCGTCGATCACCAGGACCTCGGCGGGCATCCGGGCGACGCGTTCGGCGTCGGCCGGCGAGACCAGCTGGGCGGCCGGCTCGTCGGGCGGGTCGTCGTCGTCGAGGTCCTCGGCGATGTCGAGGTCGAGCTCGACGTGCCGGCTAGGGCCACCCTGCCCGGGGGTCGCCGGCGCGTCCTCCACGAGCACGTCGCTCGCCGGCTCCGCGGCCTCCCGAGTGGCCGCGTCGCGCCCGTACAGCGTGCCCTCGGCCGGGTGCCGGCCCGCCTCGCTGGGGCGCTGCCCCACCGGCTCCACCGGCGAGGGCTGGGTCGCCTCGTCACCGAGCCCGCCGTAACCCTCCTTGCTCAGTGCGGCACGGGCCGCGGCCGCCTGCCGCGCGCCCAGCACCACCAGAATCGCCGCGAGCAGGCTGGCCGCGATCGATCCGACGAGAAGCGCGTTGGACCCCTGGACCAACCCCAGCCCGAACGACACCACAGCCACGAGGATGAGGAGAAGGCTTCCGTAGATCACACTCACCCCCGGGGTGGGCTAGTTACCGGTTTGTGGCGTCGAGTCCGGAACGGGCGCCGTAGGCACCGGCACCGGCCGCGGCCAGTCCGCCGCCCCCGGCCCGGGCCGCTTCCGCACGGCTCATCTCGGCCTCCAGGCCCTTGCCGCTGCCGTCGAGGTCGCGCAGCTGGCTCTCCAGGTAGGCCTTGAGGCGGGTGCGGTACTCCCGCTCGAACTGCTTGAGCTCCTCGATGTGCTTCTGCAGCGCGCCGCGCTTGGTGTCCAGGCCGCCCATCGCCTCCTGGTGGCGCTGGCGGGCATCGCGCTCCAGCGCGTCGGCCTTGGCGCGCGCCTCCCGGGTGACCTCCTCGGCCTTGGTACGGGCGTCGGAAAGCAGCTTGTCGGCCTCGCGCCGGGCGTCGGCGACGTGGTCGTCGGCGGTGCGCTGGGCCATCATGAGCACCCGAAGGGCCTGCTGCTCGCCGTCGCCGCTGATCACCGGCCCGCCCTGGGAGCGCATCTGCTCCAGCTCGGCCTGCATCGCCCGAGCCGCCTGCTCGGCCGCCGACTTGTCCCGGTTGAGCCGGTCGAGCTGGGCCTTGAGCTCGGCGTTCTCCTGGGCGAGGCGCGGATCGCCGCCGGCACCGACCGGTGCGGCGGGGCGGCCACCCCGCTCTGCCGCGGCGCGCAGCTCGTTGTTCTCCTCGATCAGACGAGCGAGTTCGCGCTCGACCTCGTCCAGGAAGGCGTCGACCTCCTCCTCGTCGTACCCCCGCTTGCCGATGGGGGGTTTCTTGAAGGCGACGTTGTGGACGTCGGCCGGGGTCAGCGGCATCGGAACTCCTCGGGTCAGTTGCGGCCGCAGGCGGTGCCCTGGGCGGGTGCGGGGGCACCAGCGTCAGAACAACGGCCTTACCACGACACTCATCAGCACGTACAGGATAAGCAGCAGCACAATCGCGGACAGGTCAACGGTCACCGTACCAAGAGGAAGTGGCGGGATCACCCGCCTCAACGCCTTGAGGGGCGGATCCGTAACGCTCCACATCGCCTCAAGGGTGGCCGCCGCCCCTCGACCGGGGTGCCAACGTCGCCCGAACGCGAGAACCCATCCCATCACGAACCTGCCCAGAAGGGTGAGCCAGAAGAGGTTCAGGAGCACGTAGGCGACCTGGGCGATGATCGATAGCACCACGTCCGGGCGGTCCCCTTAGGTCAGCTCTGGTTGAAAAACCCGCCCTCAGCGATCCTGGCCTTGTCCTCCGCGGTGACCTGAACGTTGGCCGGCGAGAGCAGGAACACCCGGTTGGTCACCCGCTCCATCGTACCCCGGAGGCCGAACGCGAGTCCGGCGGCGAAGTCCACCAGACGTTTGGCATCGGCCTCAGCCATTTCGGTAAGGTTCATGATCACCGGCACCCCGTCGCGGAAGTGCTCACCGATCGTGCGTGCCTCGTTGTACGTGGTCGGGTGCAAGGTCGTGATCTGGTATCGCCGCTCCTCGTCCTCCGTCACCACCGCGCGCTCCCGAAGTTGTACCTGTGGTGCGAGGGCCAGATTGTCGCGCGTGGGGTAGCTGGTGGCGGACGCGCCGGATCGGCCGACCGGCCGTACCCCCGCGCGCTCGCCCCGGCCGGCCTCCCGGGCCTCGGCGAGCCGCTCGGCGACGGCGGTCCGGGGACGCACGGCCACCGGCGCCTCGTCGACCTCATCCTCGAAGTCGTCGTCGTACCCGTGCGCGTCGTAGTGGCGGTCGTCCTCGTCCTCGATGAGGCCGAGCCAGACACCCGCCTTACGCAGTGCTCCCATCGCCCGAGTCCCTCTTCTCGCCCCGTGCTACCGGTACCCCCATGGCCGGCCGCCTCACGCGCGTGCCCACCGCACATACCCAGAAGTGCAAAAAAACAACCGTGTAGTTCGGCGTTGAAAGTCAGGCTACCGCAGCGCAGGCCGGTTTCCGAGTAAAGCGCTGCCGATGCGCACATGTGTCGCGCCGAAAGCGACCGCTTGTTCCAGGTCTCCGCTCATTCCGGCGGAGATCAGGTCGGCCGTCGGGTACCGGACACGTAACTCGGTGGCGACCGTGGCGAGTCGCTCGAAGGCCCGCTCTGGTGCCCACTCCATCGGGGCCACGGTCATCACCCCGCGCAGCCGCAGCGCCGGCGCGTCGGCGACCGCCGCGGCCACCCGGTCGAGCTGGCGGTCGGGCTCGACACCGGCGCCGGCACCGGCGCCGGCGTCGGTGAGCGTGCCGGGGGGTATCGCGCCCCCGCGGGCCGGGTCGCCGTCGACGCTGACCTGGACGAGCACCTCCAACGGCTCCTCCCGGTGGCGGGCCGCGGCCCGGGCCAGCGCCTGCGCGAGCCGGACGCTGTCGACCGAGTGCACGAGCGTGGCGTAGCCGACCACGGACCGGCACTTGTTGCGCTGCAACTGGCCGACGAAGTGCCAGCGCACCTGCTCCCCGGCGGCGGCCACCTCGGCGGCCTTGGGCGCGGCCTCCTGATCGCGGTTCTCCCCGATGTCGCGGATCCCGAGGCCGGCCAGGTGCAGCACGTCGCTGGCCGGGTAGCTCTTGGTGACCGCCACCAGGGTCACCCCGGCCCGGTCCCGGCCGGCGGCGGCGCAGGCATCGGCGATGCGGGTACGCACGCGGGCCAGCCGGGTGGCCAGCTCCGCGCGCCGCTCAGGCACCGTTCTTGAGGAAATCGGGGACGTCGACATCGTCGAAGAGCACCCGGCGCGGTGACGAGCCGGTCGGGGTGGGCTGCTGGCGCGGCGGGCCGGGCACCTGCGTCGGCTCGGGCAGCGGTACCCGCTGCGGTTCGGCCGGCCGGTAAGCCGGAGCGCCGCTGTCGAAGCCGGCCGCGATCACGGTGACCCGGACCTCGTCGCCGAGCGCGTCGTCGATCACCGCGCCGAAGATGATGTTCGCTTCGGGATGGGCCGCGTCGGTGACCAGCTGGGCCGCGTCGTTGATCTCGAAGAGCCCCAGGTCGGACCCACCGGCGATGGACAGCAGCACGCCGCGCGCGCCGTCCATGCTCTGCTCCAGCAGCGGGCTGGAGATCGCGTGCTGGGCGGCGTCGACCGCCCGGTTGTCCCCGCGCGCGCTGCCGATGCCCATGAGCGCGCTGCCGGCCCCGCTCATCACGCTCTTCACGTCGGCGAAGTCCAGGTTGATCAGGCCGGGCGTGGTGATCAGGTCGGTGATGCCCTGGACGCCGGAGAGGAGTACCTGGTCGGCCTGCCGGAAGGCGTCCATCATGCTGATGTTGCGGTCGCCCAGGGCGAGCAGCCGGTCGTTGGGGATCACGATCAGCGTGTCGCACTGGTTGCGCAGCTCGTCGATGCCGGCCTCGGCCTGCACCTGGCGGCGCTTGCCCTCGAAGGAGAACGGCCGGGTGACCACGCCGATGGTCAGGGCACCGAGCTTGCGGGCGATCTGCCCGACCACTGGCGCGCCACCGGTACCGGTGCCGCCGCCCTCGCCGCACGTCACGAAAACCATGTCGGCACCCTTGAGCACCTCCTCGATCTCGTCGCGGTGATCCTCGGCGGCGCTCTTGCCGACCTCGGGGTCGGCGCCGGCGCCCAGGCCCCGGGTGAGTTCCCGGCCGACGTCGAGCTTGACGTCGGCGTCGCTCATCAGCAGCGCCTGCGCGTCGGTGTTGATCGCGATGAACTCGACGCCCTTGAGGCCGACCTCGATCATCCGGTTGACGGCGTTGACCCCGCCGCCGCCGATCCCGACGACCTTGATGACCGCGAGGTAGTTGTGCGGAGGTGTCATCGGTCAGCCTTCCCTTCGCCGGTGGCGGGCTGCCGGCGACGCCCGCTACGCACGTGCAGGGCGTGGGTAACCCTCACCCTCTACTAGAGGGTTGGAGTTATGTCAACTACCACCCTCTTCGGCAACGTATGCGCCGCCCGGCTGCGATCCAAGGACCCGTGACGGCGTGTCGCCTCGCCGGTGCGGAACTGTCGCGAGCCGGCACTCGGGCCGGATCGGCAAGGCGGCGTTGGTCGCGAGCCGGCACTTGGGCCGGATCGGCAAGGCGGCGTTGGTCGCGAGCCGGCACTTGGGCCGGATCGGCAAGGCGGCGTTGGTGACGTCGATCACGGTACCCGGGTAGCCGAGCAGCCGGGTGGCCGCCTGCGCCTTGTCGGCGTTCTCGGTGGCGTCGCCCCAGATCACCATCAGGTTGCCGCGCAGCTCCAGGCGGATCCGCGCCGGCGAGTCGGCGGTCAGGGTCAGCAGCCGGGCGCGCAGCTGCGTGGTGAGGGCGGCGAGGACCGACAGCGCGGCCCGGGTGGTGGGATCCGCCGGGCCGGGCGCCGCCAGGCGCAGCGTGGGCAGGATCGGATCAGCCGGTACCGTGCGGAAGACCACCCCGTCGGCGTCGATCAGCCGGTACCCGCCGCCGGCGGCGCGGAGCTGACCGACCGCCACCCGCTCGGTCACCGTGATGACGATCTTGGCCGGCCAGTCGCGCTCCACCCGGGCGTCATGCACCGGCGGGAGCGCGGACACCCGGCGCCGCACGGCCGCCAGGTCGAGCGAGGCCATCGGGGCGCCCCGGCGGATCGCCGCCGCCGCCCGTACCTCCTCGGGGCGCAGCACCGTCGCGCCGTGCACGGTGACGTGCCGTACCCCCAGCAGCGGCGTGCCGTACACCAGCCAGCCGGCGATCCCGGCCAGCGCCAGCCCGGCCGCACCGACCAGCCACGGGCGGGCCGCCCGCCACCGGCGTTCCCGGGCGCGGGCGCTGAACCGGCGCACCGAGGACGGGATCGCGTCCGAGCGGGCCCGGACCAGCCGCCACCTACGTGCCCGACTCATCGACCCGCGCGGGGACGGCGGCGTGCCGGGGCGCGTACCCGGCCGGGCGCTCGGTCCGCTGCGCCAGCACGGCGAGCAGCTCGTCGCCCATCAGCGAGATCGGCGGCGCGCCCATGGTGACCACCACGTCGCCTTCGCGGGCCCGGCGGGCGATCTCGGCGGGTACCTCGTCCCACTCGGGCACGAACACCTTCGCCTCCGCCGGCAGGTCGATCGCGGCGGTCAGGGCCGCCCCGCCCTCGCCGGGTTCGCGGACCTCGCCGGGGCCGAAGACCTCCAGGACGACCACCTCGTCGGCGATGGCCAGCGCGGTGGCGATCTCGGCCTGGAAGTCGCGGGTGCGGTACACCCGGTAGGGCTGGAAGACCACGATCAGCCGGCCGTCCCCGGCGACCTCCCGCAGCGTGCTGAGCGCCGCCGTCATCGACGTCGGGTGGTAGGCGTACTCGTCGTAGACCCGCACCCCGTCGGCGGTGCCCTTGAGCTCGAACCGGCGCCGTACCCCCGGGAACGCGGCCAGCGCCGCGATCGCGGTCTCGGCCGGTATCCCGAGCCGCAGCGCGATCAGCAGGGCGGCCGAGGAGTTGAGCCCGAGGTGCCGTCCGGGCACCGGCAGGGCCACCTCGCCCAGCGGCTTCCCGTCGAGGCTCGCCAGGTAGCGGACCCCGCGCACCGAGGAGGCGACCTCGCTCATCCGCAGGTCGGCGTCCTCGGCCTCGCCGTAGGTGTAGACGGTCAGCCCTCGAACATTCTGGGCCGCGGACTCCGGCGGGCCACCCAGAACGTTCGCCTCCCGGGCCCGGCGGGCCAGCTCGCGGGTGGCCGGCTGGTCGGCACACGTCACGACGAACCCGCCTGGCTGGACGCGCTGGCCGAACTCCAGGAACGCGTCGGCGAGCCGGGCCACGTCGCCGTAGGTGTTGAGGTGATCGGAGTCGATGTTGGTGACCAGCGCGACGAACGGCCGGTACAGCAGGAACGAGCGGTCGCTCTCGTCGGCCTCGACGACGAAGTGCTCGCCGCTGCCGTGGTGGCCGTTGGAGCCGGCCTCGGAGATCTCCCCGCCGATCACGAACGACGGGTCCAGCCCGGCATGCTGGAGGATCAGCGTGGTCATCGACGTGGTGGTGGTCTTGCCGTGGGTACCGGCGATGGCGATGGCCCGCCGCCCCGCCATGGTCGCGGCCAGCGCCTCGGCCCGGTGCAGCACCCGCAGCCCGCGCGCCCGCGCCTCGACCAGCTCCACGTGGTCCTTGGGGATGGCCGTCGAGTAGACCACGGTGTCCACACCGTCCAGGTTGGACGGTGCGTGGCTCATGTGGACGGTGCCGCCGAGCGCGCGCAGCCCGGCGAGGTGCGGCCACTCGCGCAGCTCGCTGCCGGACACCGGGATGCCCCGGGTCAGCAGCAGCCGGGCCAGGCCGCTCATGCCGACCCCGCCGATCCCGATCAGGTGCACCCGGCCGAGGTCCTCGGCGCTCAGCTCGCCGCTCGTCATGAGGCCACCGCCTGGTACATGAACGCGCGCAGGGCCTCGTCGCCGTCGCGGCGCCCGTACGCCGCCGCCGCGGCCGACATCGCCGCGATCCGGGCGGGGTCGTGCAGCAACGGGATCACGGTGCCTTCGATCCACGCGGGGCTCAGCTCGCTGTCGTCGACGAGCAGCCCGCCGCCGGCCTCGACGACCGGCAGGGCGTTGCGGCGCTGCTCGCCGTTGCCGTACGGCAGCGGCACGTAGATCGCGGGCATGCCGACCGCCGCGGTCTCCGCGCAGGTCATCGCCCCGCCCCGGCACAGCGCGAGGTCCCCGGCCGCGTAGCCCAGCTCCATCTCCGACAGGAACTTCGTCGTCACGTACGGGACCGGCAGGTCGGGCGGGATCTCCACCGGCTCGTTGCGGGCGCCCATGATGTGCAGCACCTGGATGCCGGCGGCGGTCAGCGCCTTGGCCGCGCCGGCCATCGCGAGGTTGATCGAGCGGGCGCCCTGGGAGGCCCCGAACACGAAGAGGGTCGGCCGGTCGGTGTCCAGGCCGAAGTGGGCCCGGGCCTGCGCGCGGCGGGCGGCACGGTCGAGCGTGGCGATCGAGGGCCGTAGCGGCACCCCGGTCACGCGCGCGTCGCGCAGGGCCGGTACCTGCTCGGTCTGGTACGGGAAGCCGACCGCCACGTGCCTGGTGAAGCGCATGCCGAGCTTGTTGGCCACCCCGGGTGGCACGTTCACCTCGTGGATCACGATCGGCGTGTGCCGCCGCCACGCGGCCAGGTAGGCCGGCACCGCCACGTACCCGCCGAAGCCGACCACGACCTCGGCACCGACCTCGTCGAGCACCGCCCGGGTGGCGCGGGCGGCGCGCCACATCCGGTCGGGGGTCCGCACCAGGTTCATGCTGATCGAGCGAGGGAGCTGGTGGGCGGGGACCAGCCGCAGGTCGTACCCGCGCGGCGGAACGATCTCGTTCTCCAGCCCGCGCGCGGTGCCCAGGCAGGTGATGCGCAGGCCGGGATCATGGCGCCGCAGGCAGTCGGCGAACGCGAGCAGCGGGTAGACGTGCCCTCCGGTACCCCCACCAGCCAGGACCACCGACCGCAGCTCGCCCGCCATCACCCGCTCCTCTCAGCACGCGCCTTCCGCGCCGCCGCGCGCCGGTCGCGCGGCAACGGCGGTAGCGGCGCCCAGAGTAGTCGTACCCAGCGATCCGGTGGACGGGCGTGCAGGGCCCGCGCGGCGGCGGGCTCCGCGCGGGCGAAGGAGGCGAGCAGACCGACCGCCGCGAGCGTGACGATCAGCGCGCTGCCCCCGTCGGAGATGAACGGCAGCGGCAGTCCGGTGATCGGCAGCAGGCCGACCACGCCGCCGATGTTGATCGTGGCCTGGCCGACCAGCCAGGTGGTGATCGCCGCGGCGACCAGCCGCCGGAACGGGTCGCCGACCCGCCGCGCGATCCGCAGCCCGGTGTACGCCAACACGGCGAGCAGGGCGAGCACCACGAACGAGCCCACCACGCCCAGCTCCTCGGCGACCACCGCGAAGATGAAGTCGTTGTGGCCGTTGGGCAGCCAGCCCCACTTGAGCCGCCCCTCCCCCAGCCCGACCCCGAACCAGCCGCCGTCGGCGATCGCGTACAGGCCGTGCAGCGCCTGGTAGCAGGCCTGCTGCGGGTCGCAGTGCTTCGAGTCGGCGAAGCTGGTCAACCGCTCCAGCCGGTACCGGAAGCCGGGCATCGTGATCAGCACCGCGAAGCCGAGGACGGCGACGACCCCGAGCGCGGCGAAGACCCGCAGCCGCACCCCGGCCGCCCACAGCAGCCCGGTGAACAGGATCACCAGGCACACCATGGTGCCGAAGTCGTTGTACCCCACCAGCACGAACACCAGCGCCGCCACCGGGAACAGCGGCCGGGCCAGCGCCCTCCACCAGCCGATCGCGGCGCCCTTGGCGACCAGCACGTTGGCGCCCCACAGCGCCAGCGCGAGCTTGGCCAGCTCCGACGGCTGCAGCTCGATCGGGCCGAGGTAGAGCCACAGGTTGTTGGTCGTGTCCCCGTGCACCGGCCCGAGCCGGGCGCCCGGCAGCATGCCGACCAGGTCGAGCAGGATGAGCAGGCCCAGCGCCAGCACCAGCAGCGGGGTGCCCAGCGCCCGGTAGGTCCGGGCGGGCAGCCGCTGGAAGAACCAGAACGCGCCGAGGCCGAGCAACGCGAAGACGGCCTGCCGGGAGACCGAGAAGAACGCGTTGCCCCGGGCCGCGTAGGACTGCACGCTGGTCGCCGAGAAGACCATCACCAGGCCGATCACCAACAACAGCCCGGCCGAGGACAGCAGCAGGTAGTACGACGCGAGCGGGCGGTCCAGCAAACCGTGCAGCGCGGCCAGCGGCCCGCGCCGGGGCACCCCCCAGTCATCCGCGGGTACCGGCGCCGCCGGCTCGACCGTCGTGCTGTTGCGCCCCGTCACCCCGTGCCTCCTCGTTCGCTCCGCGGCGCCGCCTCAAGGCGCGGCCATCGCCGCACCGCCGCGCCCCGGCTGCGCCGGCGCGTCGGGTGGCTCAAGCCACGCCGCGGCACCGCTGCACTCACCGTGCCTCCTCGTTCACTCCGCGGCGCCGCCTCAAGGCGCGGCCATCGCCGCACCGCGGCACCGCGGCACTCACCGTCCCTCTGTCGGCTCCTGTCCTTCCAGGTCGTGGACTGCCGCGGCGAAGGCGGCGCCCCGGTGCGCGTAGCTGTCGAACATGTCCTTGGAGGCGGCGGCCGGCGCCAGCAGCACGGTGTCGCCCGGTTGGGCGAGCCCGGCCGCCGCCCGGACCACCTCGCCCATCGCCCCATCATCGGTGCTGTCCACCTCGATGACCGGGAGGCCGGGGGCGTGTCGCGCCAGCGCCCGCGCCACCTGCGCCCGGTCGACCCCGAGCAGCACCGCACCGGCGAGCCGGTCCGCGACGTTCGCCACCAGGTCACCCACGTCGACGCCCTTGAGCTGGCCGCCGGCCACCCACACGATCCGGGGGTAGGCGGTGAGCGACGCGTAGGCGGCGTGCGGGTTGGTGGCCTTGCTGTCGTCGACGTAGGCGACCCCGCCGACCGTCGCGACGTGGGCGTTGCGGTGCGGCTCGGGCCGGTACCCGGCGAGCCCGTCGCGCACGGCCGCCGCGTCGGCGCCGTAAGCCAGGGCGAGCGCGGCGGCGGCGAGCGCGTTGCTGATGTTGTGGGTACCGGGTGGGCGGATCCGGTCCGCCTCGATCAGCCGGCCCACCCCGAACGCGCGGTCGGTCAGCCAGCCGTCCACCACGCCGACCTGCCCGTCGTCGGGCGCCCCGACGGTGAACCCGACCGTCCGGCCGGTCACCTCGCCCAGCAGCGCCGCGACGCGCGCGTCGTCGAGGTTGCCCACCGCCACCCCGCCGCCCTCGGGCGTGGCCGCGCGCCAGATGGCCGCCTTGGCCTTGGCGTAGGCGGCGAAGGTGCCGTGCCACTCCAGGTGGTCGTCGGCGAGGTTGAGCAGCGCTCCGACCGGTACCGCCAGATCGCGCGACCAGTGCAGCTGGAAGCTGGACAGCTCCACCGCCAGCACGTCGTACCCGGTCGCGTGGACCAGGGGTTCGCCGATGTTGCCCAGCGCCGCCGTGCGCCGCCCGGCGGCGCGCAGGATCGCCGCGAGCATGGTGGTCGTGGTGGTCTTGCCGTTGGTACCGGTGATGCCCAGCCACACCGGCGCGTCCGGCCCGCGCAGCCGCCAGGCCAGCTCCGGTTCGCTGTACACCTCCAGCCCGCGCGCGAGCGCCGCGACGACGAGCGGGTGATGCGGCGCGAAGCCGGGCGAGACGACCACCTCCGACACGTCGGCCAGCGCCTCTTCCGAGGGCGCCCCCGCGGCGATCACGATGGTGGCGCCGATGGCCGCGAGGGCCGCCGTCCGGTCCGACGCGGCCCGGTCGACCACGGTGACCCGGACCCCGCGCTCCAGCAGGACCCCGGCGGCCGCCGTGCCGGCCACCCCGGTGCCGGCCACGAGCACGTGCCGGCCGGTCAACTCACCGCCCGCAGGAAGTCGCCGTAGAACAGGCCGAGCCCGACCGCCACGCCGATCCCCGCGATGATCCAGAACCGGATAACGATGTTGACCTCGCTCCATCCAGCCAGCTCGAAGTGGTGGTGCAGCGGGGACATCCGGAACACCCGCTTGCCGGTGGTCCGGAACGAGATGATCTGGATGATCAGCGACATCGTGGTGATCACGAAGAGCAGGCCGATGATGAGCAGGAGCAGCTCGGTCCGGGTGGCCATGGCCATACCGGCGATCAGCCCGCCCAGCGCCATGGAACCGGTGTCGCCCATGAAGATGCGGGCCGGCGACGCGTTCCACCACAGGAAGCCCAGGCACGCCCCGGCCGCCGCCCCGGCGATCAGCGCCACCTCCAGCGGGTCGCGTGCCACATAGCAGTACGCGCTGGTGAAGGTGGGCGACGACACGTCGGCGCACCAGTGCCGGTACTGCCAGAACGCGATCAGCAAGTACCCGCCGAGCACCATGATCGACGCGCCGGTGGCCAGGCCGTCCAGCCCGTCGGTGAGGTTCACGGCGTTGGTGGTGGCCATGACGACGGCGAGGAACAGGATCACCGCCCCGATCTTGCCCACGCCCAGCCAGCCGATATCCTTGACGAACGAGATGTGGGTACTGCCGACGGTTTGACCGTTGGTGGCCGGGAAGTACAGCGCGACGATCCCGAAGGCCGCGCCCACCACCAGTTGCAGCAGCAGCTTGCCGCGCTTGTTGAGGCCGAGGCTGTTGCGCTTGCGCACCTTGAGGTAGTCGTCGATGAACCCGATCGCGCCGCTGAACACCATGAGCCCGAGCAGGACCAGCCCGGTGATGGTCGGGCCGGGCGGCACGATCTGCTGTTCCGGCAGGGTGTTGAGGATCAGGTGGCCGGCGAGGTAGGCGACGACGGTGCCGACGATGAACACCACGCCGCCCATCGTCGGGGTACCCCGCTTGCCGGCGTGCGAGGTGTTGATGTCGCGGATCGGCTGGGCCGCGCGCAGGCGGGTGAACGCCCGGATCGCGAACGGCGTGCCGAACAGGGTCAGCACGAACGCGACACTGGCCGCGACGATGACCGCTCTCATGCTGCCGCCTCGCTTCGCGAGACGGCCGCCTGAGGCGCCGCCCGACTGCACCCATGATTCTGCGGACGTTCCGGCTCCCGGTGCCTTGCCGGGCGAGCCGCAACGTCCGCTCGCTGACGCTCGCTCACTGACCCGCCTCCGCGCGCAGGGCATCCGCGACCGCCCAGGTGCGGTACCGCGAACCCTTCACCAGTACTACATCGCCGGGGCGTAATTCACCGCGCAACAGCGCGATGGCCTCCTCCTGATCGGCCACCCGCACCGACTTGCCGCCCCACCTGGGTACCCCGGCCGCCCCGTCGTGGATCGGCGCGGCCGGCGCGCCGACCGCGACCAGCAGATCCACGCCCAGCTCGGCGGCCAAGCGCCCCACCTCCTCGTGCCCGGCGCGCTCGTACCCGCCGAGCTCGGCCAGGTAGCCGAGCACCGCGATCGCGCGCCGGTCCCGGGCCAGCGCGGCCAGCGCGTGCAGCGCCGCCGCCGTGGAGGCCGGGTTGGCGTTGTACGAGTCGTCGATGACCGTGACACCGTCGGCGCGGTCGAAGACATCCATCCGTCGTGTGGAAACGAGCCGCAGACGCCCGAGGGCGTCGGCCAGCTCGGGCAGCGGCTGGCCCAGCTCGCGGGCGACCGCCGCGGCGGCGAGGGTGTTGGCGACCTGGTGCCGCCCGGTGACCGCGAGCCGGACCGGGGCGCTGCCCTCCGGGGTCAGCAGGGTGTACGCCGCCCGGCCGCGCTCGTCCAGCGTCACGTCCGTGGCCCGGACCTCGGCGTCGGGCGCCTCGCCGGCCAGCACCACCCGCGCGGCGGTCCGCGCCGCCATCGCGCGCACCCGGGGGTCGTCGGCGTTGAGCACGGCGAGCCCGCCCGCCGGCAGTGCCTCGACCAGCTCTCCCTTGGCCTGCGCGATCGCGTCGACGGTGCCGAACTCGCCGAGGTGCGCCACCCCGACGTTGAGCACCAGGCCGATGTGCGGCCGGGCGATGCCGCACAGGTACCGGATGTGGCCCAGTCCCCGCGCGCCCAGCTCCAGCGCCAGGTACCGGGTGTCCGCGCCGGCCCGCAGCACGGTGTACGGGTACCCCAGCTCGTTGTTGAGCGACCCGGTCGGCGCGACCGTGCGGCCGAGCCCGACCAGGAGCTGGGCGACCATGTCCTTGGTCGTGGTCTTGCCGGACGAGCCGGTCAGCCCCACGATCGTGAGCCCGGTCAGCCGCGCGGCGACGGCGTGGGCCAGCGCCGACATCGCGGTCCGGGCGTCGTCGACGAGCACCGTCGGTATCGGCTGCGCTCCGGGGGGCAGCGGCCGGGTGGCGAGGACGGCCACCGCCCCGGCCGCGTGCGCGGCGGCGGCGTAGTCGTGCCCGTCGACGCGCTCCCCGGGGAAGGCCACGAAGAGCCCGCCGGGTGCCACCAGCCGCGAGTCGTACTCGACCGGTCCGGTCACCACGGCTGACGGGTCGGCCGCGATCAGGTGCCCGGAGACCGCCTCGGCGACCTCGGCCAGCGTCATCTCGATCATGAATCACTCCCGAACCGGGCGTGCAGGGCGGCGGCCAGTTCGATCCGGTCGTCGAACGGAAGCACGTCGCCGCCGACCTCCTGCCCGCGCTCGTGTCCCTTGCCGAGCAGTGCGACCACGTCACCGGGCGCGGCCCGGGCGACCGCCTCGGCGATGGCCGCACGGCGACCGGCGACCTCGATGACCTTGAGACCCTCGGCGCGGCCCGGGCCGGCGCCGGGCGGGCCCCCGGCGGCGGCCGCCTCCGCCGCGCCGGCCAGCACCGCCGCCCGGATCGCCGCCGGGTCCTCGGTGCGCGGGTTGTCGTCGGTGACGATCACCAGGTCGGCGCCCTCGGCCGCGGCGGCGCCCATGACCGACCGCTTCGCCGTGTCCCGGTCGCCCCCCGCGCCGATCACGCAGATCAGCCGGCCGGCGGTGGACTCGCGCAGGGCGGCGAGCGCGGCGACGATCGCGTCGGGCTTGTGCGCGTAGTCGACGACCCCGATCACCGGGCCGGGGGCGGCCACCCGCTCCAGCCGGCCCGGAACCCCGGGACAGGCAGCGATGCCCGCCGCGGCGGTACCTGGGTCGACGCCGACCGCGACCAGGCTGGCCAGGGCGAGCAGCGCGTTGGCCACGTTGTGCCGGCCGGGCAGCCCGACCGCGGCGTCGACCTCGATCCCGCCCGGCCCGTACGCGCGGAACCGCTGTCCGTACCCGTCGGGTGCCACCGCGCCGGCGCGCCAGATGGCCGCCGGGTCGCCGGCCGCCGAGTACGTGATCGTGTCGGGGCGCAGCAGCGGCTTGAGGGCCGGGTCGTCCAGGTTGACCACCTCATACCGGCAGCGCCCGTCGAACAGCAGCGCCTTGGCCGCGAAGTACTCGTCCACGGACGGATGGAAGTCCAGGTGGTCGGTGCCGAAGTTGGTGTACCCGCCGACCGCGAACCGGGTGCCGTTGACCCGGCCCAGGGCCAGCGCGTGGCTGGAGACCTCCATCGCCACGGCGGTCGCGCCGCTTTGCAGCGCTACGGCGAACAGCGCCTGCAGGTCGCTCGCCTCCGGGGTGGTCCGGGCGCTGTCCAGCACCTCGGTGCCGATGCGGGTCTCGACGGTACCGATCAGGCCGGTGATGTGGCCGGCGGCCCGCAGCCCGGCCTCGACCAGGTACGCGGTGGAGGTCTTGCCCGCGGTACCGGTGATGCCGAGCACCATCAGCCGCTCGGTCGGGCGACCGTAGACGAGCGCGGCCACCTCGCCGACCGCGGCCCGGGGATCGTCGACGACCAGTACCGGCAGGCCCGTGTCGGCCGCGAGGGGTACCCCGGTGGGGTCGGTGAGCACGGCGACCGCCCCGGCGGCGCGGGCGGCCCCGGCGAACCGGGCGCCGTGCGCGCGCGACCCGGGCAGCCCGGCGAACAGATCACCCGGCCGGACCGAGTCGCTGGCGAGGGTGACGCCGGTGACCGCGACGCCGGATCCGGGAGCGGTCACGCGCAGCAGCGCCGCCAGCTCGACCAGCGAGCACGCGGATACCGTCCGGGGACGCGGATAGCCGGGCACGCCGTCAGACCCTACCGGCCAGATGCGAGATCTTGGACGCTGGCACCCCCGGCAGGGGGTGCCAGCGTCCAAGATCGGCCCGTACTCATGCGGTCAGCGGGAACGTCGGCGCCGTACCAACACTCGGCGGTACCTGGAAGTAGCGCAGCGTGAACGCCATCATGTCCTTGAACGCCGGCGCGGCCACCGCGCCCCCCTCTCCGCCGGGGCTGTGCGCGAACACCGCGATCACGTACCGGGGCGCCTCCGCCGGCGCCATGCCGATGAACGAGGCCACGTCACCGGCGGCGTAGTGCCCGTTCTCCACCTTCTTCCCGGTACCGGTCTTGCCCGCCACCCGGTACCCCGGCACGGCCGCCGCGTGCCCGGTGGCCCCCGGCGCGGTCACCACCGCCTCGAGGTCCTCCCGCAGCGTGGTGGCGGTCTGCGGGGAGAGCACCGTGCGCCGGGTCGGCGGGTCCGCCGGGTGGGCCTTCTTGTCCGGCGTGATCGTCGCCTTGATCAGGTGCGGCTGGACGTACACCCCGTTGTTGGCGATGGTCGCGTAGACCGCCGCCATCTGCAGCGGTGTCACCGACACGCCCATGCCGATCGGGATCGAGCCGTAGCTGGACCCGCTCCACCGGTTCGGCGGCTGGACCAGCCCGGACGCCTCCCCCGGCATGCCCTCGTGGGTCGGCGTCCCCAGCCCGAACTTGAGCTGGTAGTCGTAGAGCGTCTGCGGGGTCGCCTTGTCCGCGACGGTGATCGTGCCGACGTTGGACGAGTAGGCGAGGATCCCCGGCAGCGTGATCCGGGTACTCGGCCGCAGCGGCGTGGTGTCCTCGAACCGGGTGTCGCCCTTGTAGATCGCCCCACCCGGCAACGGGATAGCCGAGTCCGGCTGGATCGCCCCGCACTGCAGGCCGGCGGCCAGCGTGATCACCTTGTGCACCGACCCGGGGTCGACCACGACCTGGCTCGGTGCGTCCACCCGCTGCGCCACCGTGGACTTCTCCGGGTTGGCCGCGTCGTACCCGGGATAGCTCGCCTGGGCCAGCACGTCACCGGTCTTCACGTCCAGCACGACGGCCGCGCCGAAGTCCGCGTCGACCGCCGCCATCCGCTGGGCGAGCAGCTGCTGCACCTCGTACTGCACGTCCCGGTTGATGGTCAGCCGCAGCGAGCTGCCCGGTCGTGCCGGCTTCTCCTCCTCGTACCCGCCCGGGATCTTGGTACCCAGGTCGCCTTGCCCGGCCTCGAACGTGCGCACCCCGTCCACGCCGGACAGCAACGGGTCGAACGCCGCTTCCAGCCCGGTTAGGCCGGTGCCGTCGTGGCCGGTGAAGCCGATCAGGTTGGCCGCGAGGTCGTGCCCGGGCGCGGAGCGCCGCTGGTCCCGCCCGACCCCGATGCCGGGCAGGTTCAGCGCCTTGACCGCGTTACCGGTCGCGATGTCCACGCCCCGGGCCAGGTACTCGAACTCGTCGATGCTGCCGTCCGCCCGCTTCTTGCGCGACATCAGCGGTACCAGCTCGGACACCGGCCGGCCGAGCAACCCGCGCAGCGCCTCGGCGTTGGGCAGCACGTCCTTGTCGGAGATCTTCGACGGGTCGGCGAACACGTGCCGGGCCTCGACGCTCTGTGCGAGCACGTGCCCGGCCTCGTCGAGGATGGCCCCGCGGGGGGCGAAGAGCTGCTCCTGGACCAGCCGGTCGCGCAGCCCGTCCCGGGCGATCTGGCTGGCGTCGGTGAGCTGCAGGGTGACCAGCCGGCCGGCGATCACGGTGAACAGCACCAGCACGAGCACGGTACCCATGCGCAGCCGCTTGGCCGGTTCGGCCAGGCGCGGCGGCCGCTTGGGCTTGCGCGCGGGGCGGCGGGCCGGGGCCTTGGCCGGTCGCGGTCGGGTCGGGCGCGCCTTGGACGGGGTTCGCGGCGGTGCCGGGCGCTGCCGGGGCGGCACGGGAGCACCCCCGGGCTCACCGTTGAGCAGCTCCAGCGCCGGCCGGAACGGATCGCGGGTACCGGTCTCCCGGGTGGTCCGCCCGCGGGGCGTGTACCGCCGTGCCTCCCCGATCCCGCTGCGCCCGCCCCGGGCCGGCGCGCCGGTCCGGTCGCCGCCACCCGAGCGACCGCGGATCGGTACCACGGTCGGCTCGGGTGGCTCCCGGCGCTGGCGTGCGCCGCCTTTCTGGTCCGGCTCAAGTGCCGGCCCACGATGGCGCCCCCGAGGCGGCACGGCTCACCGCCCCGGTGGACCCGCTGCGGCCTGTTGCCCGCTCGCGCCCTGCTGGCCGGCGGCCGGCTGCGGTACCCCCACCGACTGCCCGTTGGGCAGCGGCAGGTAGGCCGGCGTGCCCGACGAGATCAGGCCGAGCCGGTGCGCCGCGGCCGCCAGGCTGTTGGGCGCCTCCAGGTTGGCCAGGTGCTGGTCGAGCTGCTGCTCCTGCTGGTCCAGCGCGCTCTGCTGGTCCTGCAGGTGCGACAGCGTGAACGCGTTCTCGTTGATCTTCGTGTTCAGCACCAGGATGCCCAGCACCCCGGCGACCACCACGACCAGGACGAGCGCCACGAACGGCGCGCGTGCCACCGACACCGGAGCCGGCGGGGCGACCCGCAGCTCGGGCCGGGTCTTGATCGTGCTGTTCGGGCGGCGACGCAGAGTCGTCGCGGTCGACGTCGTCATACCCTCCCCCTTTGCTCTCCGTCCCCCCGGCGTACCGCGCCCCCACGCGGGCCGGGCTGGTGCAGTGCCTTGACCTGCACCCGCTTGCGTTCATCAATCCGTTCGGCGGCCCGCAGCCGGACCGAGGCGGCGCGCGGGTTCGCCGCGACCTCGGTGTCCGGCGGAAGCTCCGCCCCCTTGGTCAGCAGCCGCAGCCGGGGCCCCGACCCGGCCGGCTCGACCGGCAGGTCCACCGGCGCGGAGGACCTGGCCCGGACCGCCATCGCCTGCTTGACGATCCGGTCCTCCAGCGAGTGGTAGGACAGCACCACCGCCCGCCCGCCGATCGCCAACCGGTCCAGCGCCGCCGGTACCGCCGCCGTCAGCGCGTCGAGCTCGCCGTTGACCTCGATGCGCAGTGCCTGGAACGTGCGCTTGGCCGGGTGGCCCCCGGTCCGCCGCGCCGGTGCCGGGATCGCGTCCCGGACCAGCTCGGCGAGCCGGGCCGAGGAGGTGATCGGCGCCTTCGTCCGTTCCCGCACGATCGCCGCGGCGATCTGCCGGGCGAAGCGCTCCTCGCCGTACGCCCGCAGGATCCGGGCCAGCGCCGCCGCGTCGTAGGTGTTGACCACCTCAGCCGCGGTGCGGCCCCGGCTCTGGTCCATCCGCATGTCCAGCGGCGCGTCCTGGGCGTACGCGAACCCGCGGGCCGGCTCGTCGAGCTGCATCGAGGAGACCCCGAGGTCGAACAGCACCCCGTCGATCTCCCGGTACCCCAGCTCGTCGAGCAGCTCGGACAGCTCGTCGAAGCCGGCGTGGACCAGCCGGGTGCGTGGCGCGTACCCGGCCAGCCGCTCCCCGGCCAGGCGCAGCGCCTGCGGGTCACGGTCCAGCCCGATCAGGACCAACCGGGAGTACCCGGCGAGCACCGCCTCGGCGTGCCCGCCGAGCCCGAGCGTGGCGTCGACGTGGATCGCGTCGCGTCCCGACCGGCCCTGCGCCGCGAGGGCGGGGTCCAGCAGCTCCAGGCACCGCTCCAGCAGTACCGGGGTGTGCGCCGCACGGCTCCCCATCTTGACCCCCTTGGCACCAGGTACGGTCCGGATGGTTTCGCGGCCCACCGGTCCCCTGGTCGTCGCCGCCGCCGTACCGTCAGATCCCCATCCGCTTCGCTGACTGGCACCGGGGAAGAGGTGCCAGTGAGCGAGCGGCTGGAGATCTCGCGGTACGGCGGCGGACAATCGCGCCGACCCCGCCGAGCCGGCACGTCACGCGTCACGCCTTACAGCCCGCCGGGCAGCACCCCCTCCTCGATGCCCGCGAAGTCCTCTTCGCTGTCGGCGAGGTAGCTGTCCCAGGACTGCTTGTCCCAGATCTCCACCCGGGTGCTCGCCCCGATCACGACGAGTTCGCGGTTGAGCCCGGCGTACTCCCGCAGGTGGCCCGGGATCGTCACCCGGCCCTGCTTGTCGGGCACCTCGTCGTGCGCGCTGGCGAAGAACACCCGGCTGTACGCCCGGGCTGCCTTGTTGGTCATCGGGGTCTCGCGAAGCTGCCCCGCGATCCGCTGGAACTCCGGCGCCGGGAACACGTACAGACAGCGCTCCTGCCCTTTGGTGATCACGACACCTCCCGCCAACTCGTCCCGGAACTTCGCGGGGAGGATCAGCCGCCCTTTGTCGTCCAGGCGGGGGGTATGGGTGCCGAGAAACACGACCCCACCCCCTCGCCCTTAGCCCCGGGCGGGTAGAGCCTCCCGGCCCTACCACCGTGCCCCACTGTACTCCACTTCCCTCCACCGTCAACGGTAAACCACCCGACTCACGCCCGCATCCGCTGACGTTTGGGCAGGTCAGAATGGGTGGTCTGGAGTGGAGGGCGGGACCGGGGGCGGACCGGACCAGCGGTACGGCCGGTAACGACCACCCAAACCGGTTCGCGACAAAACCCAACGAACCGCCGACCCGGGCACGGATCTGTCAGCGCCCGCCGGCCTGTCGGAGAGGGAAGTGGAGGGACGGGGCGCTCCGGCGGTCCGCTACCCTCGGGGCCGTGACGACGCGCAGACCGCTCCGGGCCCGGCTCGCCACCACGGTGTCGCGGGGGGCCGCGGCGCTCTCCCGCGCAACCGGCCGCGGGGACGGCTCGGTGATCGGCGGCCGGCTCGGGTTGATCATCGACCCCGACCTGCTCGCCCACCTCGCCGCCGGCCGCCAGGTCGCGCTGGTCTCGGGTACCAACGGGAAGACCACGACGACCCGGCTGACCGCCGCGGCCATCGGCGTACTCGGCCCGGTCGCGACCAACTCCTACGGTGCCAACATGCCGACCGGCCACACGTCGGCGCTCGCCAAGGCCGGGGAGACGCCCTATGCCGTCCTGGAGGTCGACGAGCACTACCTGCCCCAGGTGCTCGCCGCCACCGGCCCGAGGGTGATCGCGCTGCTGAACCTCTCGCGCGACCAGCTCGACCGGGCCAAGGAGGTGGCGATGATGGCCCAGCTGTGGCGCGACGCGCTGCGCAACCGGCCGGTACACCTCGTGGCCAACGCCGACGACCCGATGGTCGTCTGGGCCGCCTCGGTCGGTACCGCCGTCACCTGGGTGGCCGCCGGGCAGCGCTGGCACGACGACTCGTGGGTGTGCCCGGAGTGCGGCGGCGCCATCGCGCGCGCCGGTGAGGGCAACGCCGGCGAGCCGAACCTGGCGTCCGGCGGTGGGAAGCCCGACGCGGACTGGCACTGTACGAGCTGCGCGCTGCGCCGGCCGAGTCCACAGTGGACGCTGGACGGGGACGCGGTGGTCGCGCCCGACGGCGCGCGGTACCCCGTCCACCTGCAACTGCCCGGCCGGGTCAACCGGGCCAACGCCGCCACCGCGCTCGCCGTGGCCGCCCAGTTCGGCGTGGCACCCGCCGACGCCCTGCCCCGGCTGGCCGACGTCGCCTCGATCGCCGGCCGGTACGCCCAGGTCGAGCGGGACGGCCGGGCGATCCGCCTGCTGCTGGCCAAGAACCCGGCGGGCTGGCTGGAGGCGTTCGACATGGCCGACCGGGCGCCGACGCTGCTGTCCATCAACGCCCGCGACCCCGACGGGCTGGACACCTCGTGGCTGTTCGACGTGGACTTCGCCCCGCTCGCCGGGCGGCAGGTGCTGATCACCGGCGACCGGGCCTACGACCTGGCCGTCCGGCTGGAGGTCAACGAGGTGCCGTTCCGGCACGTACCGACGTTCGCCGACGCGGTCGCCGCGGTGCCCCCGGGGCGGCTGGAGGTCATCGCCAACTACACCGCCTTCCAGGACATCCGAGCGGAGCTGGACCGTGTCAACTGAGCGCCTGCGCATCGTCTGGCTCTACCCGGACCTGCTGTCGACCTACGGCGACCGGGGTAACCTGCTGATCCTCGCCCGCCGGGCGGACCTGCGCGGCCTGCCCGTCGAGGCGGTCGAGGTCCGGTCCGACCAGCCGATCCCGGTCGAGGCCGACATCTACCTGCTCGGCGGCGGCGAGGACGGCCCGCAGGCCCTCGCGGCGCACCGGCTGATCGCCGACGGCGGGCTGCGCAAGGCGGTCGACCGGCACGCCGTGGTCTTCGCGGTCTGCGCCGGGTACCAGCTGATGGGCGCCTCGTTCTACGCCAAGGGACAGCGCTGTGCCGGGCTGGAGCTGCTGGACCTGGCCTCCGACCGCGGGCCTAGCCGAGCGGTCGGCGAGCTCGCCGGTGAGATCGACGCCGACCTCGGGCTGCCCGGGCTGACCGGGTTCGAGAACCACGGCGGGCGTACCCACCTCGGCCCGGAGGTCCGGCCGCTGGCCAAGGTCAGCGTGGGGATCGGCAACGACGGCCAGACCGAGGGCGCCTGGTTCGGCACCGTCCTGGGTACCTACTCGCACGGGCCGGCCCTGTCGCGCAACCCGGCCCTGGCCGACCTGTTGCTGCGCTGGGCCACCGGCCAGGAGGCCATGGAACCGCTCGACGACACCTGGCCCAACCGCCTGCGCGGCGAGCGCCTCGCCGCGGTCCGCCCCGCCTGAGGAGTCGCCAATGATCACCGGTGCCCACGTGATCATCTTCAGTCCCGCCGCCGACGAGGTCCGCGCGTTCCTGGCCGACGTCATCGACTTCCCGTCGGTCGACGCGGGCGGAGGCTGGCCGATCTTCGCGCTGCCCCCGTCCGAGCTGGCCGTCCACCCCACCGACGGCGGTACCAGCCACGAGCTGTACCTCCTGTGCGACGACATCGAACGCACGCTCGGCGAGCTGACCGCCAAGGGTGCCGAGGTCATCCAGCCGGTCAGCGACCGGGGCTGGGGGCTGGTCAGCGCGCTGCGCCTGCCCGGCGGCGCGGAGCTGAGCCTCTACGAACCGCGGCACCCGACCGCGCACGGGTAGTTCAGTCGCGGATCAGCGCGTCGAGGATCGCCTGCACGGCGCGGCGAGCCGGCCGCGGTGTAAGGCCGCCCGGATAAGGTCTGCGGCGCTGGCGCGCGGGCCGTCCACGCCGTGCCGGACCAGCGCGCGAATCCGTGGCCTACCCACGGCTTCGGCCCAGACCTGGATCCCGGACGCGCCGACGATGTCCTGCATGGACGTGCGGTGGAAGCCGTCCCGGGCGAAGCACCGGGCGGCGGCGTCGAGGATCTGGCGCCGGCGGGCGGCCAGGTGGGCATCGCTGACCTTCGGCACCTAGCTCACCTCCGCCTGCGCGATCCGGTAGAACGCCGCGGCCGGCTCGTGGCGCCCGAGGGGATCCAGGTACCGGGCGGCGGCCTCGCGCGCGGACATGTCCAGGGTCAGCGTCATCCCCTGCGCCGAGAGGTACCAAGGCAGCTCGGCCGGGTCGAAGCCGAACGTCCACGGTTCGCCGTGCCGCCGCAGGACCGCGTGCCACTCCTCGACGCCGCGGAACGCGCCGGTACCGTCCAGCGCGGCGCGGTCGACGTAGGTGAAGACGATCCGGCTGCCGGCGGCGGCGAGGTCGGCGAGGTGCCGCAGCGTGGGGTCGACCGCCTCGCCGGTGAGGTAGTTGGTCACGCCCTCCCACACCACGACCGTGCGCTCCCGCGCGGCGAACCCGGCCCGCCGTAGCGCGGACGCGAGGTCGCCTTGCCGGGAGATGTCCTTGATACCGCGGGTCGGCAAATGGTGGTACGGCGCCCCAGGGCTCGCGCTGGACTACGTCGGCGTACCGGCGTTGGTGACTCCGGACAAGGCCAGGCGGAGCTCGGCTGGACCACCCGTCCGGCTCACGAGTCCATTGTGGACACCGCCCGGTCAGGCGGCCCGGTCAGGCGGCGCGCAGGGTCGGGCTCGTCGTCGGGCGGGCAGGTCTCGGCGCGGGCCGCCGCAGTCCTGTCGGTGCGGGCACGGCGTATACCTCGCGGACGACCTGCCGGGCCCACCGCATCCGCTCGGCGGCCGCCTCGGGGTGGTCACCGAAGTCCTGTGCCATCCGGGCGGCGCAGCCGCCGATGCCGAACTGCCGCGCGGCGCGGCGGATCGCGTCCGCCACGGCGTCGGCACTGAGCGCGTCCGACCGCTGGAGCCCGGACGCGAACAGCGCCTCACACCGGGCGTCGGTCACGTTCAATCGGGTCATACCCCGGATTCTCGACCCGGGGTATGACAGTTTCCGGCCCGGAAATCCCGCTACACCACGACGCTGACCATGCGGCCGGGTACCACGATGACCTTGCGGGGTTCGCCGCTCACATGCTCGGCGACGGCGGCCAGCGCGGCCGCCCGTACCGCCTCCTCGCTGGCGTCCGCCGGGACCTCGACCCGGCCGCGGACCTTGCCGTTCACCTGGACCGGGTAGGTGACCGACTCCTGGACCAGCAGCGCCGGGTCGGGGACCGGGAAGTCGACGTAGGCCAGGCTGTCCTGGTGGCCCAGGCGCCGCCACAGCTCCTCGGCGACGTGTGGGGCGAACGGCGAGACCATCAGTACCAGCGGCTCGGCGACCTCCCGCGGGGTACCGGCGCCGCCGACCGCGGTGACCCGGTTGGTCAGCTCGATCAGCTTCGCGATCGCGGTGTTGAACCGGATGCCCTCCATGTCGGCGCGGACCCCGTCGATGACCCGGTGCAGCAGGCGGCGGGTCTGGTCGTCGGCGGGCTCGTCGACGACCCGGACCGCCCCGGTCTCTTCGTCGACCACCGCGCGCCAGACCCGCTGCAGGAACCGCTGCGCGCCGACGACCGCCCGGGTCTCCCAGGGACGGGACACGTCCAGCGGGCCCATCGACATCTCGTACACCCGGAAGGTGTCCGCGCCGTACTGCGCGCACATCTCGTCGGGCGTCACCACGTTGCGCAGCGACTTGCCCATCTTGCCGTACTCGCGGGTGACCGGCCGGCCGTTCCAGGCGTACCCGCCGTCGACCTCGACGACCTCCTCGGCGGGTACCACCGCGCCGCGCGCGTCCCGGAAGGCGTACGCCTGGATGTAGCCCTGGTTGAACAGCCGCCGGAACGGCTCGAACGAGGAGATGTGCCCCAGGTCGTACAGCACCTTGTGCCAGAACCGGGCGTACAGCAGGTGCAGCACGGCGTGCTCGACGCCGCCGACGTACAGGTCCACGCCGCCGCAGTCACCGGGCCACCGCGGGCCCATCCAGTACCGCTCGTTCTCCGGGTCGACCAGCGCCTTGTCGTTGGTCGGGTCCAGGTAGCGCAGCTCGTACCAGCAGGAGCCGGCCCACTGCGGCATCGTGTTGGTCTCCCGGGTGTACCGCTTCGGCCCGTCGCCCAGGTCCAGCTCCACCTCGACCCAGTCGGTGGCGCGCGACAGCGGGGTCTCCGGGGTGGAATCGGCGTCGTTCGGGTCGAACGTCTTGGGCGCGAAGTCGGCCACGTCGGGCAGCTCGACCGGCAGCATCGAGTCCGGTACCGCGACCGGCAGGCCGGTCTCGTCGTACACGATCGGGAACGGCTCGCCCCAGTACCGCTGCCGGGAGAACAGCCAGTCGCGCAGACGGTACGTGGTGGCGCCGGCGCCGTACCCGTGCTCCTCCAGCCAGCCGGTGATCGCCTTCTTGGCGTCGGGGATGTCCAGCCCGTCCAGGAAGCCACTGTTGATGGCCGGCCCCTCGCCGACATAGGCCTTCCCGTCGAAGCCTTCGTAGGGCTGGACGGTCCGGATGATCGGCAGGTCGAACTTCTCCGCGAACTCCCAGTCCCGCTCGTCCTGGCCGGGTACCGCCATGATGGCGCCGGTACCGTAGCCGGCCAGGACGTAGTCGGCGATGAACACCGGGATCCGGGCCCCGTTGACCGGGTTGACCGCGAACGACCCGACGAACACCCCGGTCTTCTCGCGCGACTCGGCGGTGCGCTCGGCCTCGGTCTCCCCGGCCGCGATCGCCCGGTAGGCGGCGACCGCCTCGGCCGGAGTGGCGTACCCGCCGGTCCACGCCGGCTTCGTGCCCTCCGGCCACTCGGCGGCGACCAGCGCGTCGACCAGCGCGTGCTCGGGCGCCAGCACCATGTAGGTCGCGCCGAACACCGTGTCCGGGCGGGTGGTGAAGACCCGGATCGGGGCGGGGGCGGCGACGATCGGGAAGTCGATGTGCGCGCCGGTGGAGCGGCCGATCCAGTTGCGCTGCATCAGCTTGATCGGCTCCGGCCAGGCCAGGGTGTCCAGGTCCTCCAGCAGCCGGTCGGCGTACGCGGTGATCCGCAGCATCCACTGCTTCAGGTTGCGCTGGAACACCGGGAAGTTGCCCCGCTCGGAGCGCCCGTCCGGGGTGATCTCCTCGTTGGCCAGGACGGTACCCAGGCCGGGGCACCAGTTGACCGGCGCCTCGGAGACGTAGGCCAGCCGATGGTCGTCGACGATGCGGCGGCGCTCGACCGGGCTCAGCTGCGCCCACTCGCGCCCGCCCGGTACCGGCCGGCGGCCGGACTCGAACTCCGCCACCAGCTCGTCGACCGGCCGGGCGCGGCGCGCGTCCGGGTCGTACCACGAGTTGAAGATCTGCAGGAAGATCCACTGGGTCCAGCGGTAGTACTCGACGTCGGTGGTGGCGAACGAGCGCCGGTCGTCGTAGGCCAGACCAAGGCGGCGCAGCTGGGCCCGGTACCGCTCGACGTTCTCCTCGGTGGTCTTGCGCGGATGGGTACCGGTCTGCACCGCGTACTGCTCGGCCGGCAGGCCGAACGCGTCGAAGCCCATCGGGTGCAGCACGTTGCGCCCGGCCATCCGGCAGTACCGCGTGTAGCAGTCGGTGCCGATGTAGCCCAGCGGGTGCCCGACGTGCAGCCCGGACCCGGACGGGTACGGGAACATGTCCATCACGTACAGCTTCTCCGCGCCGGCCCGGGGATGTCCGGGGTCGGCCAGCGGCCCGACCGGGTTGGGCGCATGGAAGGTACCGTGCTCCTCCCAGTGGTCCTGCCAGCGCCGCTCGATCTCGCTCGCCAGTTCAGCGGTGTACCGGTGGGGCGGCATGTCCGCCTGCGCCTGGGTCATCGTCGTCACCTGTGTCGTCCGTCGGGGCCAGCGGGGATGTATGGGCATCGAGTCCTGGGCATGAAAAAACCCCTCTGGGCAGGAGGGGTCGCCGTGCTGTCTAGGAGATCAGCACGGCCGCCTAAGAAGCCGGACGGCCCGGGTCATGCGGGCATTGTAGCGCGTCCGGACCGGATACCGCCCGCGGGTATCCCCGGGACCGTTCCGCGGGTTCTGCACGTATTCGGAACCTTCATTGCGCCGGCCGGTGTACAGGTACCAGACGATCCACTCGGCGACCCCCGCGAACGGGGCTAGCCTGTTTAGATGCAGGTGGCCGGCGGAGCGGTGCAGCGCCTCCGCGGGCCCAACGGGCGGGCCGTGACCTCCACAGGCCGCCGAAGGGCACCCGAGGAGGAGGCGTGACCATCCCGAGCACCGCCGACGAGCTGGGCAGCCCACTGCCGGCTCCGGACTTCGCCGCCGCGACCAGCGCGATCGTCCACAACATCGAGCGTGTCATCGAGGGCAAGACGGCCACGGTGCGGCTGGCCCTCGCGGTCATGCTCGCCGAGGGGCATCTGCTGATCGAGGACGTGCCCGGGGTCGGCAAGACCAAGCTCGCCAAGGCGCTGGCGCGGTCGATCGACTGTTCCGTGCGGCGCATCCAGTTCACCCCGGACCTGCTGCCCAGCGATGTCACCGGGGTCAGCGTCTACAACCAGGAGACGCGCGACTTCGAGTTCAAGCCAGGTGCGGTGTTCGCCAACATCGTCGTCGGTGACGAGATCAACCGGGCCTCGCCCAAGACCCAGTCCGCCCTCCTGGAGTGCATGGAGGAGCGGCAGGTCACCATCGACGGCGTCACCTACCGCCTCCAGACGCCGTTCATGGTGATCGCCACCCAGAACCCGATCGAAATGGAGGGCACCTACCCGCTGCCCGAGGCGCAGCGGGACCGGTTCACCGCCCGGATCGCGATGGGGTACCCCGACCAGGCCGCCGAGCTGGCCATGCTCGACGTGCACGCGGCGGTGGACCCGCTCGACGACCTGAGCCCGGTGTCCGACGCGGCGATGGTCCGGCGGTTGATCGCCACCGTGCACGACGTGCACGTCGCGGACACCATCAAGCAGTACGCGGTCAACCTGGTCACGGCCACCCGGGAGTCGCCCGAGCTGCGCCTGGGCGCCTCGCCCCGGGCCACGCTGCACCTGTTGCGCACCGCCCGGGCGGTGGCCGCCCTGGACGGGCGCGACTACGTGCTCCCCGACGACCTGCAGCACCTCGCCGTGCCGGTCCTGGCCCACCGGATCATCCCGACCGCCGAGGCGCAGCTCGGCCGCCGTACCACCGACGCCGTCGTGGCCGACGTGGTGCACCGGCTGCCGCTGCCGCTGGAGCGGCCGCAGCGCTCCGCCTACGACGGCCGTTCCCGGGACCCGCGCGAACCTTACGACCGGAGGCGCTAGCCATGCGCGAGGGCCTGCGCGGCCTGACCACCCGCGGTAAGTCATTCCTCGCGTGTGCCGTCACGGTGGCGCTGGCCGCGCTGCTGTTCGGCGAGAAGGACCTGCTGCGCGTGGCCGTCCTGATCGGGCTGCTGCCGCTGCTGGCCGCGTGGTACGTCGGGCGGACCCGGTACAAGCTGGCCTGCACCCGGTCGCTGGAGCCCACCCGGACGCCGGTCGGCGCGACCGCCCGGGTGGTGCTGCGCCTGCAGAACCTCTCCGCGCTGCCCACCGGCACCCTGCTCCTGGAGGACCGGCTGCCGTACGCCTTGGGCAGCCGGCCCCGCCTGGTGCTGGAACGGCTGGGTCGGCACCAGGCCAGCTCGGTCGCCTACAGCGTGCGGGCCGACGTGCGGGGCCGGTACGAGATCGGGCCGCTGGTGATCCGGCTGACCGACCCGTTCGGGCTGTGCGAACTGACCCGCGCGTTCCCCTCGGTGGACCACCTGACCGTCACGCCGACCGTGGTACCGCTGCCCGCCGTGCGGCTGACCGGCGAGTACACCGGCACCGGGGACTCCCGGGCGCGCTCGGTCGCGGTCCACGGCGAGGACGACGCGGCCACCCGCGAGTACCGCCACGGCGACGACCTGCGCCGGGTGCACTGGCGCTCGACGGCCCGGGTGGGCGAGCTGATGGTGCGCCGCGAGGAGCAGCCCTGGGAGAGCCGGGCCACGCTGATCCTCGACATCCGCAAGAGCGCCCACCGGGGCGAGGGCCCGACCGCGAGCTTCGAGTGGGCGGTCTCCGCCGTGGCCAGTATCGCCGTCCACCTGCGCGAGTCCGGCTACCGGCTGCGCCTGATCACCGACCTGGCCGACATCGACGCCACCGAGTCCGACGGGGACGGCGCGATCCTCGACCACCTCGCCGAAGTGAAGCTCACCGCCCGCGCCGACCTCGGCCAGATCGGCTCGCGGCTGCGCCGGCGCGCCCACGGCGGACTGCTGATCGCAGTACTGGGCGCGTTGACCACGGCCGACGCCGACATCGTGGCCGGGTGGCGGGGCGCCGACGCCACCGCCGTCGGCTTCCTCGTCGACAGCACCACCTGGCTCACCATGCCCGAACCGGCCCGGGCCGCGGCCGACCGCGCCCGCGCCGCGGCCGCGTTGCGGCTGCTGCAGGCCAACTGGCGGGTCACCGGCGTCGCGCACGGCGACCGGCTGCCGGCTCTGTGGCCGCAGGCCGGCCGCGGCGCCCAGGGCTTCGCCTGGCGCGCCGCCATGGCCGAGACCGTCACCACCGCCGGAGGTACCCGATGAGTGAGCGCAGCGCGGCCGCGGCGGCGCCTGGACTGAGGCGACACACCGACGAAGTCGAGGTGTGGCGCCGAGGGAAGGCGGCGCCCCGGGCGGCCGCGCGCAGCGAGCGGGGGGTGGATCGGTGAATCAGCGTCGTTCGGTGGCGCTCGCGGCGGCGGGGGCGACGCTGCTGGCGACCACCCCGATGTCGACGATCTTCGCGAGCTGGACCTGGTCCCTGCACTGCCTGTTCGCGGTCGGCGCGGTCACCAGTGCCGGCATCGGCGCGCGGGCGCTGCGCGCCCGGCTGTGGGCGCAGGTGCTGGCGATGCTGGGCGCGCTCGTGGTCATGATCACCTGGCTGGCACACGCGCCGCACGCGTTCCTGGGCAGCATCCCGACCCGCGGCACCCTGCGCGCGTTCGGCACGCTGATGAGCAGCGCCACCGCCGACATCCAGAAGAGCGGCCTGCCGGTACCCGACACTCCGGGACTGCTGTTCCTCGTCGCCTCCGGGGTCGGACTGGTGGCGGTCATGGTGGACCTGTGCGCGGTCGGGCTGCGCCGGCCCGCGGTCGCCGGGTTCCCGATGCTCGCGATCTACGCCATCCCGGTCTTCGTGCACGTGGAGAGCGTCTCGCCGGTGCCGTTCGTGATCGGCGCGATGGGGTACCTGTGGCTGCTCGTGGCGGACAACGTGGACCGGGTACGCCGGTTCGGGCGCCGGTTCACCGGTGAGGGACGCGGGGTCGACGTGTGGGAACCGTCCCCGCTGGCCGCGGCGGGGCGCCGGCTCGCCCTGGTCGGCGTGGCGCTCGCGGTCGCGCTGCCGCTGCTGATCCCGGGGATGACCAGCGGGCTCCTGGCCCGGTACAACGGCTTCGGCAACGGGCCGGGGCCCGGCCGGCTCGGCGGGAGCGGCTCCGCCGTCAACCTCTTCGCGTCGCTGGCCGGCAAGCTCAACACCGAGAAGTCGACCGAGATGGTCAAGGTGACGACCACCGAGCCCAACCCGTACTACCTGCGCTTCGCCGTCGCCGACCAGCTCACCCCGAGCGGTTTGCGCAACGCCGCGCCGGCCACCGGGCAGGCGGTCACCGACAAGGGCATCCCCGACCCCGAGCTCAAGCTGAGCGGGGTGAGCCAGAAGCTGTACCACGCCACCGTGACGCTCACCAACTTCGACATGGGTCGCTCGCCCTACTACCTGCCGGTCTACCAGCGCCTCGCGGCCACCCAGAAGCTGGACGGCAGCTGGCTCTACGACATCGCGGGCGATCAGGTCTACTCGGCGCGCTCGTCGACGAAGGGGCGCACCTACTCCTTCGACTACCTGGCCACCGAGTACTCGGCGGGCGCGCTGAAAGCCGCGCCGCCGATCGAGCCGCAGAGCGGGGTACTGCAGTACGCGCAGGTACCCCCGAACCAGCCGGCCGAGGTGGACAAGACCGTCAAGGAGCTGATCGCCGGCAAGAACACGCCGTATGAGAAGGTCCGGGCGATCCTGCTGTTCTTCTCCTCGGCCAACAACTTCAAGTACGCGCTGTCCACCAAGGACGGCACGAGCGGCTCCGACCTGGTCGACTTCCTGAAGAACCGGGAGGGGTACTGCCAGCAGTACGCCGTGGCGATGGCGTGGCTGGTACGCGCGGCGCACATCCCCGCCCGGGTGGCGTTCGGCTTCACCCAGGGCCAGGCCCGGCAGGGCCAGACGCTGTCGCTGACCAACCTCGACCTGCACGCCTGGACCGAGGTCTACTTCGCCGGCTTCGGCTGGGTACCGTTCGACCCGACGCCGGCCCGGTCCGGATCGGTGAAGCGGGACTGGGCGCCGGACGCCGACCACCCGGTGACCACGTCGGGTGGCGACCCTGGTGTCGGTGGCACCAACCCGGGCCCGGATCCCAGCGAGGACCCGGGGCTGGCCCCGCACGACCCGCGCGACCGCGACGGCGGTACCGCCGGGCCGGTGGACGTACCGGCCGACCGGGCCATCTGGCGCTGGTGGCTGCTCGGCGGGGTGCTGACGTTGTTCGCGATCGCCGGCGCACCGGCCCTGCGCCGGACCCGGTTGCGCCGCCGCCGCCTGCCCGGCCGGCGCCGGGACCGGCCGGCGGTCGCCGTCGACCAGGGCGGGCCGCCGGGCGACATCCAGGTGGTGGCCAGTCCCGCGGTCGCGGTCGGCGCGGCGCACGCGGCGTGGGACGAGCTCGTCGACACGCTCGTCGACTACGACGTACCGGTCAGCGACGCGCATACCCCGCGGGTGGTGGCCCGGCGGGTGGCCCGCGAGTTGTCCCTCACCGGTCCGCCGGAGGAGGCACTGCGGCTGCTCGGCCAGGCCGAGGAGCAGGCCCGGTACGCCCGGCGGCCGCAGGTGTCGGGCAATCTGGGCGCGGCGCTGCAGGCGGTCCGCCGGGCGGTGGCGATGACCCGGTCCCGCCGGGTGCGGCTGCGGGCGGCCGTCCTGCCACCGTCGGTGCTGCGCCGGTGGCGGTACCGGATCGGTACCACTGGAGCGAGCCTGATCAACGGCCTCGGCCGGGCCCGGGACGCGGTGGTGGCGGTACTGAGTCCGCGCCGTCTGCTGGCCCGGCGCGGCGGCATGCGATAGGAACGTCGTCACACGCTCGTGGGGGTGGCCGCTGCGGCCGCCCCCACGTCAGGTACCCGGTAACCCGGATCGGTCAGCGGCTGTCCTCGGGGCGTTGCCGCCAGCGCTCCTCCAGCCGGTCGATCAGTGAGCTGCGCCGACGGGTGGACCGCCGGGCACTACCGCCGACCGAGCGCAGCTCGTTTCCGTGCGCACGGCGCAGCGAGGTCAGGGCGAACCCGGCAGCGCCGAGCATCACCACGAACCCCGCGACCCCGACCACGGTCCCCTTACTGACCGCGCCATAGACAACCAAGCCCAGACCGACGACGACGAGCACGGCGGCGACCACCACTCGACGCCGGGCGTGGAAGCGTGGGTCGGACGCGCGCACGGCCGAGGCAAACTTGGGGTCCTCGGCAAGCGACCGCTCGATCTGCTCGAACAGCCGCTGCTCGTGTTCCGAGAGCGGCACGGCACTCCTCCCCGGTCAGCGTCGTCGACCCGTGATGGATCGACGGACCGTTACAGCCAGGTGGCTGCTTACCCGCCAGTCTACGAGCGGGTTCGCGGGTCGGAAAGCCGGCCGCGGGTCACCTGTCGCTATTTTCGCCGGTCGGGTCACGCCGGGTCCCGTCCCAGGGCCCCGGAGCGCCCGTCCAGTCGGCCCCGCGGAGCTGTCCGGCCGGCCCTAACAGGCTGGCCGGGCGTACCGCGGCCGCGCCAAACCGGGCGACCGCGGCGTCAGCCGCCCGTTCCGCCTCCGACCACCCGCGGTCGCGGGAACCGAGCGAAAGTTGGCGCGGCGCGCGGTCGGCGTCGAGCAGCCCCTCCACCCGTACCCCGATCAGCCGGATCCGGTCGCCCGGACGCAGCACCTCATACAGTGACCAGGCGGTGTCGAAGATCTCCTTGGTCACGTCGGTCGGGATGCCGAGCGTGCGGGACCGGTTGAGGGTGCGGAAGTCTGCCAGCCGTACCTTGATCGAGATGGTGCGCCCCACCTGCCCGGCCTGGCGCAGCCGGCCGGCCGCCTTGCCGGCCAGCGCGAGCATCGTGCGCCGGATGGTCGAGGGGTCGTCGACGTCGGTGTCGAACGTGGTCTCCGCGCCGATCGACTTCTCCACGTGCTCGGGTTCGACCGCGCGGGGGTCGCGGGCCCAGGCCAGCTCGTGCAGGTGGGCCGCGGCCGCCTCGCCCAGGGCCGAGCGGACCATGCCGGTCGGGGCCTGGGCCAGGTCGCCGACGGTGTGCAGGCCGAGCCGATGCAGCACCTCGGCGCTGCGCTCGCCCACCCCCCACAACGCGTCGACCGGAAGCGGGTGCAGGTAGTCGAGCACCCGGGCGGCCGGCACCACGACCAGCCCGTCGGGCTTGGCCCGGGTGGAGGCGAGCTTGGCCACGAACTTGGTCGACGCCACCCCCACCGAGCAGGGCAGCGCCTGTTCGTCGCGGATCCGGCGGCGGATCAGCGCGGCGATGGCGGCCGGGCGGCCGAGCAGCCGCTGCGCCCCGGACACGTCGAGGAACGCCTCGTCCAGGGACAGCGGCTCGACCAGCGGGGTGACCTCCCGGAAGATCCGCATCACCGCGCGCGACGCGGCGGAGTACTCGGTGAAGTCGGGCGGCAGGAAGATCGCGTCGGGGCAGAGCCGCCGGGCCCGCGCGCCCGGCATGGCGCTGTGCACGCCGTAGACCCGGGCCTCGTAGCTGGCCGCGCTGACCACGCCCCGGGGACCCGCACCCCCCACGATGACCGGCTTGCCCTTGAGCTCCGGCCGGCGGCGGACCTCGACGGAGGCGTAGAACGCGTCCATGTCGACGTGCAGCATCGGGCAGCCGGTGTCGTCGGCGTCGGGTCCGAAGCCCGCGGCCGGGCCTCGGGGTACCTGCTGGCTGCGTCCCACGCGGTGAGGTTAGCCGTTCCCTCTGACAACAATGAGCGGGACCAGCATCTCGTCGGGCGTGGCGGACCCGTGGAAGCCGACCAGCCTCGCCAGGCCGGGCAGGTCCCGGCCGCCGTCCAGGACGGCGTACCGATCCCGGCAGATCACCACCACGTCTCCCAGCCGGGCCAGGTGCCGCGGCGGCACCGGACCGTACCAGCCGGTGGCGACCGCCTCGTCCCGGGTCAGTACCGCGGCCGCCGTACCCAGCACCGCCCGCCACGCGTCGACCACGTCGGGGACCGCGCCCGGCCTGGTGTACAGGTACCGCACCCGTGGCTCCCCCGCCACGAAGGTGAGCCCGGCGTCCAGGCGGGGATCGGTACCCACGTCGAAGCGGGCCTCGGGTGGCACGTTGAGCTGGCCGTGGTCGGCGGTGACCAGCAGCGCGGCGTCGCCCGGCAGGCCGTCGACAAGGCGCGTGAGCAGCGCGTCGACCTCGGCCGCCGCCTCCCGCCAGCGGGGCGAGTCCACCCCGAAGACGTGCCCCATGGTGTCCAGCGTCGGGTGGTACCCGTAGACCAGCGTGGGCGGGCCCGCGGCCAGCGCGGCGTGGATCTCGGCGGCCAGGGTGCCGATATCGGGCGCGCCGCGGTAGGGCACGTCGCCGTACGCCGCCCGGGTCAGGCCGCTGCCCTCGAACTCCGGCCGGGACACCACGGTCACCGTGACACCGGCCGCGACGGCCCGCGCGAACTGGCTGGGTACCGGCTGCCAGGTCGGCGGGTCGGGGTCGTCCCGCCAGGTGCGCGGGTCCAGGATGCGCTCGGTGCCGGGGATCTTGAGGAAGAAGCCGAGCACCCCGTGGGCGCCGGGCAGCGCGCCGGTGCCGAGGCCGACCAGGCTGGTCGGGGTGGTGGACGGGAAGCCGGCGGTCAGCTCCAGGACGGTACCGAGCCGGCCCGCCACGACGTCGGCCACCGTCGGCGCGACGGGGGCGGCCACCGGCAGCAGGTGCCAGCCCAGACCGTCGACGAGCAGGACCGCGACCCGGCGTACCCCATCCAGCCGCGCGGCCAGGCCCAGCGGGTCGGGCGAGTCCGGGACGCCGAGCGCGGCGAGCACGCCGGGCAGCACGTCGGGCAGGCTCGCCTCGCCGTACCGGGGAGTGGTCACGGGCGCCGCGCGTAGAGGTGCAGTTGGGTGGCGATGTCCCGGTAGGGCGGCAGGTCGGCGGCGGCCAGCTCGAACGCGAGCAGCGCCTCCGGATCGACGTCGGCGACGGTACCGGGCAGCAGGTCGGCCAGTACCCGTACCCCGTGGATCGCCGCCACGGTGAGCCCGGCGGCGCGCAACAGCGCGGCGGCGCCGTCGGCGTCGAACCGCCGGCGCAGCTTGTCCCCCCGCCCGGCCCGCCCGTCGGGGTCGGCCAGCGCGGCCAGCGCGGCGTCGAGGTGCCCGCCCATCGCGCGGGACAGCACCGCCGCCGCCCGGTTGGCCACCAGCACGCTCGCCGCACCGCCGGGGCGCAGCGTGGCGGCCAGCGCCGCGACCACCTCCGCCGGGTCGTCGACCACCTCCAGCAGGCTGTGGCACAGGATCAGGTCGGCACTGCCCGGCGGCACCAGCTCGGCGAGGCGGTCGCCATCGCCCTGCACGGCGGTGATCCGGTCGGCGACGCCGGCCTCGGCCGCCCGGCGGCTCAGCGCGGCCAGCGCGTCCGGGCTCGCGTCAACCACGGTGACCCGGTGACCGGCCTCGGCCAGCGGGACGGCGAACCCGCCGGTGCCCCCGCCGACGTCGAGGACGGTGCGGCCGGGGCCGCGGTCGAGCTCGGCCCGCAGCGCGGCCCACACGACCGCGGTGCGCGGGGTGACCGGCCGGGTCTGGGTTCGCTCCACCTGAGCAGCCTAATAGGCACCGGCCGCCGGTGGGCGGCGGGCCGTTGTCCTTCGGTCCCCGGTCTACCGCCGATAGGACGGTCCGTGGCACGTTGGTGGTGGCCCACCTCGCCGACCGGTTCGCCGGCTCAGCGGAAGTCCCGGGAGACCGGGCGGAGCGGGACGTGCAGCGGTTCGAGGCGGTCGGCGTTGAGGTTGATCACCCCGTCGGCGCTCTCCAGCCGGCCCCGGACCAGCAGGGCGTTGCTGAGCCGGGCCACCTTCCGGTAGCGCAGCCACAGCCCCGGCGAGCAGGTGACGTTGAGCATGCCGGTCTCGTCCTCCAGGTTGATGAAGGTGATCCCGCCCGCGGTCGCCGGACGTTGCCGGTGGGTGACGATGCCGCCGACCCGTACCCGCGTCTTGTCCTCGACCCCGGGCAGCGCGCTGATGCGCAGCGCCCCCAGCCCGTCGAGGTACTCCCGGGCGAACGCGGCGGGGTGGGTCTCCGGCGACAGGCCGGTCGCCCACACGTCGGCGACCAGCTCGTCGACGGCGTCCATCCCGGGCAGGGGCGGCGCGGTGACCCCGGTGACCGTGCCGGGTAGCCGCCCCGCCCGCTCCTGCGCCGCGGCGCCGGCCGCCCACAGCGCCGCCCGGCGGGACAGCCCGAAACAGGCGAACGCGTCGGCGGTGGCCAGCGCCTCCAGGTGGGTGGCGGACAGGCCGGCCCGCCGGGCCAGGTCGACCAGGTCGCGGTACGGGCCGTGGGCGCGCCGCTCCTGCTCGATCCGCTTCGCCACGTCCTCCCCGATCGTGCGCACCCCGGACAGCCCCAGCCGCACCGCCGGCCCGCCCCGGCCCCACTCCCCCGGCGGCTCCCCGGGTTCGGACCGGGTCCGCTCCCCCTTCTCCAGGACCGCCTTGGCGTCGCTGGCATTGATGTCCGGGCGCAGCACCGTGACCCCGTGCCGGCGCGCGTCGTCGACCAGGGTCTGCGGGGAGTAGAAACCCATCGGCTGGGCGTTGAGCAGCGCCGCGCAGAACGCCGCCGGGTGGTAGCGCTTGAGCCAGGCCGACGCGAACACCAGGTAGGCGAAGCTCATCGCGTGGCTCTCCGGGAACCCGAAGTTGGCGAACGAGGACAGCTTCAGGTAGATGTCGTCGGCCACCTCGCCGGTGATGCCGTTGCCCGCCATCCCGGCGTAGAGCCGCTCGCGCAGCTTGGCCATCCGATCCATCGAGCGCTTGGCGCTCATCGCCCGGCGCAGCTGGTCGGCCTCGTTGGCGTCGAACCCGGCCACGTCGATGGCGAGCTGCATGAGCTGCTCCTGGAACAGCGGTACCCCCAGGGTTTTCTTCAGGGCATTGGCCATCAGCGGATGCGGCACCGTCGGCTTCTCCCGGCCGCGCGCCCGCCGGATGTACGGGTGTACCGAGCCGCCCTGGATCGGCCCCGGCCGGATCAGCGCCACCTCGACCACCAGGTCGTAGAACTTCCGCGGTTGCAGGCGCGGCAGGGTGGCCATCTGGGCCCGCGACTCCACCTGGAACACGCCCACCGAGTCGGCCCGGCAGAGCATGTCGTAGACCTCGGCGTCGTCCAGCGGCATCGTGGACAGGTCCAGCTCCGACTCGATCATGTCGAACGCGTAGTGCAGGGCCGACAGCATGCCGAGGCCGAGCAGGTCGAACTTGACCAGCCCGGCGTCGGCGCAGTCGTCCTTGTCCCACTGCAGCACCGAACGGTTCTCCATCCGGGCCCACTCCACCGGGCAGACCTCGATCACCGGCCGGTCGCAGATCACCATGCCGCCGGAGTGGATGCCCAGGTGCCGGGGGAAGGTCTGCAGCGCGTTGGCGTACCCGATGACGTGTGGCGGGATGTCGTCGACGTCGGCGACCGCGATCGCGCCCCACCGGTCGATCTGCTTGCTCCAGGCGTCCTGCTGTCCGGGCGAGTACCCGAACGCCTTGGCCATGTCGCGCACCGCCGAGCGGGGGCGGTACGAGATGACGTTGGCGACCTGGGCGGTGTGGTGCCGGCCGTACTTGCGGTAGACGTGCTGGATGGCCTCCTCCCGCCGGTCGGACTCGATGTCCAGGTCGATGTCGGGCAGCCCGTCGCGTTCCGGCGCGAGGAAGCGCTCGAACAGCAGCTCCCACTTGACCGCGTCGACGTTGGTGATGCCCAGCGCGTAGCAGACCGCCGAGTTGGCCGCCGAACCCCGGCCCTGGCAGTAGATGTTCTGCTTGCGGCAGAACTCCACGATGTCGTGGACGATCAGGAAGTATCCGGGGAAGCCGAGCTTCTCGATCATTGCCAGTTCATGGTCGAGCTGGCGGTAGGCCTTCGGGTGCTCCGCCCGGGTGCCGTAGCGGCGCCGCGCGCCCTGCTCGGTGAGGTGCCGCAGCCAGCTCATCTCGGTGTGCCCCTCGCCGACCTCGCAGTCGGGGAGCTGGGGCGCCACCAGGTTGAGGTCGAAGGCCAGCTCGGCGCCGAGCCGGGCGGACCGCGCGACGGCGCCGGGATAGGCGGCGAACCGGGCCGCCATCTCGTCGCCGCTGCGCAGGTGGGCCATCCCGGCGGCCGGCAGCCAGCCGTCGAGCTCGTCCAGGGACCGGCGCGCCCGGACCGCCGCGAGCGCCTGTGCCATCCGGTGCCCGCCCGGCTTGGCGTAGTGCACGTTGCCGGTGGCCACCGTCGGCAGCCGGTACCGCCCGGCCAGCGCGGCCAGCGCGTCGTTGCGCTCGTCGTCGTCGGGGTACCCGGGCCGGGTCAGCTCCACCGCCACGCTGTCCACGCCGAACAGCGCGACCAGCCGGTCCAGCTCCGCCCGCCCGTCGCCCCCGGCGGCCAGCGCGGCCGGTACGTGGCCCTTGCGGCACCCGGTGAGCACGAGCACGTGGTCGCGCAGGGTCGTGGCGACCTCGTCGAGGTCGTAGACCGGCCGGCCCTTCTCCTTGCCGGCGAGCTGCGCCAGCGAGAGGACGCGGGAGAGCCGGGCGTACCCCGCCGGCCCGCGCGCGAGCACCAGCAGGTGCCGGCCGGCCGGGTCGGGTTCGCCGTTCTGCGGCCCGGGCAGGTCCAGGGACAGCTCGGCGCCGAAGATGGTGGGCAGGCCCAGCTCGCGGGCGGCCCCGGAGAACCGGACCACCCCGTAGAACCCGTCGTGGTCGGTGACCGCCAGGCCGGTCAGGCCGAGCCGGTAGGCCTCCTCGGCCAGCTCCTCCGGCTGGCTCGCCCCGTCGAGGAAGCTGAAGTTGGTGTGGCAGTGCAGCTCCGCATAGTCCACTGTGGACGGTGCCGGTATCTCCGCCGGCGCCGTGTACCGGGGACGGCGCGTCCACGGCGGCGCGTCGCTACCGTCGCCGTACTCGATGGTGACCGGGTCGACCACGAGCGGCGCCGTGCCCGACAGCCGGCGCTCGAACTCCGACCACGGAAGATCCGAGGTCTCCCAACTCATCAGTCGTACACCCCCGTCACCCACCAGGTGCCGGACCCCAGGGTGAGCAGCAGGGCCCGGCCGTCGGTCAGGCACACCTGGAACCGGACCCGCCGGCTGGCCTCCTCCGGCGCCCACCAGCGCTCGTCGACCGGCCACGGCCCAGCCCACCCGGCGATCCCGGCAACCTCGACGCGCGCCGCCCGGCCGGTGCCGCCGGTCTCTGCCCGGCCCGGCGGGCCGGGGAACGCCAGGACGGCGGGTGCGCCGGTGACGGTGAGCCGGGCGGTCACCCCGACCGGCGCGCCGGTCCCGTCGAACACGTCGACCGGCACCGGTGCGCACGGCACGGTCGCCGGGGCCGGTGCCGGAAGCTGTCCCGGCCAGGGTTCGCGCGGCGGCGCCGGCCGCTCGTCGCCCCACGGCACCAGCCGGATCCGGTCGCCGGGGTCGCGGCCGCCGACGAGTGCGCCGGTGACCACCGCGTCCGGCCCGAGCAGGCCCTGGACCCGGGTCAGCGCCCGGTGCGCCCGGTCGCGCTCCTCCCCGGCGTCGCCCCACAGGCCGAGCTGGAAACCGGCGTGCTCGACCACGCCGTCGGGGTAGAGCCGCAGCCGGACGATCGCGCCGGGCCGGCGCTCGCTGCGGGCCAGCCACCCGTCGAGCTGCCAGCGCACCCGGTCGGCGATCCCCGCGGCGGTGAGCAGCCCGTCGTGCCGCCAGGTGCGGTACAGCTCGGCACCGTGCTCGGTCACCGCGGCGATCCCGAGGCGGGTGCAGGCCAGCCCGTGCCCGGCCAGTTTCTCGTGCAGCCGCTCGGCGAGCTGCCGCGCGGCGAACGCGGCCGCGTCGACCCGCTCCAGCGGCTCGTCGAAGGTCTGTCCCACGTCGAGGTCGGGCGGCGGCCGCCGGGCCGCGAGCGGCCGCTCGTCCCGGCCGGCGGCCAACCGATGGGCCAGCGCGGCATCGGCGCCGAACCGGCCGAGAACGTCGGCGTAGGGCAACGCCGCGAACGCGCCGAGGGTGCCCACGCCGAGCCGGCGCAGCAGGTCCACCAGCTCCGGGCGGTCCAGCGCCTCGATGTCGATCCCGGCGAGGAAGCCCGGCGTCTCCCCGGCGGGGACGAGCTTGCCGCGCCGGGCCGCCAGCCCGGCCGCGAACCCTCCATCGGCAACTCCGGCCTGGGCCTCCACCCCGCAGGCCTGGGCGAGGTGCTCCACGATGCGCTCGGCCGCCGCCGTCTCCGAGCCGAAGTACCGGCCGGGTCCCCGGGCGGCCAGCGCGCAGGCGCCCGGGCGGACCACCTCCACCCCCGGGGTGAGCTCCTCGACCGCGACGACCACCGGCTCGAACGCCCGGGCGTCCCGTGCCGGATCATGCTCGAGGACGATGAGTTGGGGACACCGGCCCTGCGCCTCGCGCTTGCGCAGCCCCCGGCGTATCCCCTCCGCCCGCGCCGCCTCCGAGCAGGCGACCACCCGGTTGGCGGACAGGACCGCGACCGGCTGGTGGACCGGCACGTCCTCGACCAGCCCGGCGGCCGCCACCGGCCAGTCCGGGCACCAGATCACCATCGTCCGGCTCATGCCGCCGCGCTCATCCGGCCGCCTCCAGCAGCGGGACGTCGGCGGGCGGGAGGAGATCGCCGGTCCGGGGGATCCAGACGGTCGCCTGGCGGGACCGGGCCGCCGCACCCCGTCCCCGGCGCGAGACCACCAATGCCCGGCGAGCGAGCCGGCCCTGCCCCTGGCCGAGCCCGGACCAGCCGCCCCCGGCCGCCTCCAGGACCACGTCGGCCCCCGCCCACGGCCCGTACGGGACGAGCACGCTGCCCCGCTGCCGGGCCCGGGCGGCCAGCCGACCGGCCAGCGTGGCGGAGACCGGGCCGGGCGGCGCGACGACCACCACGTCGACCCCGTCGAGCAGCGCGGCGACCACGGCCGGCCACTCCGTCCCCGGGTCGGGTACCAGTGCCAGCCGGTCCAGCGCGACACCGAACTCGGCGGCGGCGACCAGCCCGAGGTCGGGCAGCCCGACCACGGCGCACCACGAGCCGTCGGCCGACGCGGCGGCGAGCAGCGCCAGCAGTACCGAGGCGGCGCCAGGCCCCACGGGCCGCGGGTGCGCGGCGGCGGGGAGCGCGACCGCCACGGTCGAACCCCGGCGCAACCCGCCGGTGGGGAACAGCCCGCGCAGCTCGGGCAGGACGGGCAGGATCCGCTCGCCGACCCCCTCGGGTCGCGGGACATAGGCGCTGGCCGGCCGGACCAGCCCGGTCAGCCCGTGGGACCGGACCAGCTCGGCGACGCCGTGGGCCGAGCCGGTACGGCGGCGGAGCGCGACGATATCGGCCATGGTGCCCGCCCCGCCGCGTCCCGCCGGCCTCAGGCGACGAGTTCGTCGAGCAGGGAGGGATGGGCCAGGCCCAGCGCGAGCTCGACGACGGAGACGAACGACTCGGCCGAGCGCAGCAGGTCGTCGGCCTGCCGCGCAGTGACCACCCGCGGGATGCCCGCCTCGGCCGCGGCCCGCTTGGCGGCGCTGGCGGCGAAGTACTCCGCCCACTCGTTCAACTCGGGAGCCACCAGCGTCAGCAGCACCCAGACACTGGTCAGCCGCCCCCGCCGGCCCGGTGCCGGACGGGCCCGCGCGGCCAGGACCGCCGCCGCCGCCCGCAGTGCCGCCAGGTGTGCCGTGGCATACCGCAGCCCGTCGACCCGCTGCTCCTCGGCCTCGGCCAACCCCCGGCGCGCCAGGGCGAGCAGCTCGGCCGGGGTGCGGTGGGGCAGCGCGTGAGCCGGTACCAGAGGCTTGTCGGCCATCGCCACCGGCCGCAGTGCCCCGGGCGCGATCGGAGTGGTTGGCATGCTGTCTCCCGATGAGTCGACGGGTGTTGGTCGGGCGGTGCCAGCCGAGCGCGGAGCTTCCCCACGCCACACCCGGCTGGCCGGCATCCGTCCACCGCCCGGGGGTCGGGGGCGGTGGACGGACACCCCGCCCTGGGGCCCGGACCCGCGAAAATCCGGTCCCCTTGCCGGCCACGACGAAGCCGCCGTGGCCTGGTCCCGGGAGGCGCGCCGCGAATCGCGCCGCCCGATCGATTCGAACAGCCGTTCGAACCACTACTAGAGTAAACCCCGGGTACGACAAGACCGCAACGCCGGCTCGCGGATAACCGCGACGCGTTTTCCGGTAAACCCTGAGTGACCCGACCGCGTCATACGGTCGTGGCTTTCACCCGCGACCGACCGGGCGGACCCGGAGCGCGAAAGGCACGACCATGCACATCACCTTGCGCCGTGCCGCGGTCCTCACCCTGGTGACCGCGGTCGTGGCGGTCATCGGCGCCGGTACCGGCGCCGGATCCGCACGCTGACCGGCCCCACGCGGGTGGTGCTGGACGTCGCCCGCTGAGCATCCGGTGAGGCGCACCGGCGCGCCGTACCGTGGGGGCATGCACCCCAACGTGACCACCGTCCAGGACGCGCTGGACAGTGCCGACGCGCGCGACGGCGGCGGCCGGCCGAGCCGGGTACGGATGCTGCCCGACGCGGTGACCACCGCCGCCGCCGCGGCCGCGGCACTGGGCGTCCAGGTCGGCCAGATCGCGAACTCCCTCGTCTTCGCCGCCGGTGGGCAGCCGCTGCTGGTCATGACGTCCGGCGCGCACCGGGTGGACACGGCGAAGGTGGCCGCGCTCCTCGGCGTCGCGGCACTGACCCGGGCCACCCCCGACTTCGTCCGCGAGCACACCGGCCAGCCGATCGGCGGCGTGGCGCCGCTGGGCCACCCCAAGCCCCTGCGGACCCTGGTGGACACGGCGCTCGCGGAGTACGACGAGATCTGGGCGGCCGGCGGGATCCCGCACGCGGTCTTCCCGACGACCTACCCCGAACTCGTCCGGCTGACCGCGGGCCTGCCCGCCGAGGTGGCGTGACGGTCCGGTTGCACGTGTGGCGGGTGGCGCCGGACCGGGTACCGGCGGCGCTGTGGCGGATGGCGGCCGACCGCCGCCGGCTGCGCCGGGCGGCGGGGGTGCGCTTCGCCAAGCTGCTGGGTACCTCCCGCGGATTCGGCCCCACCCGGGCCGATCCGACCCGCTGGGCCGCGGTGACCGTCGGCGCGGTGGCCCCCGACCTCGCCCGGTGGGACCGCATCGCCGTGGCCCGCTGCCGGCTCGACCTGGCTCCCCTCTCCAGCAGGGGTACCTGGGCCGGCCGCGCGCCGTTCGAGGTGCGGTCGGAACCGGTCCACGCCGGCCCGGTCCTCGCGTTGACCCGCGCCCGGCTGCGCCCCGCGAAGGCGTTGACGTTCTGGCGCGCGATCGGTCCGGTGGCCGCGGCGCTGGACGGCGCGCCCGGACTGCTGGCCGCCTTCGGCATCGGCGAGGCACCCGTCGGTTGGCAGGGCACCGTCAGCGTGTGGCGCAGTTCCCCGGACCTCATACGGTTCGCGTACCGTCACCCGCAGCACCGACAGGCGATCGCGCGTACCGGCACCGCGAACTGGTACGCCGAAGAGCTCTTCGCCCGGTTCGCGGTAGTGGACGTCCATGGCGATACCGAGGTGATCGGGTGGGTGGAAGGGAGGCGGCCGCCGGAATGAGGCTCGTGGCGTGGACGCCCGAGGACCTCACCCGGCGGCTCGACGACGTGATCGGCGTGTACGGGCAGGCGATGGGGTACCCGCCCGACCTGCTCGAGGCCCGGCGCGGCTACATCGCGGCGCACGTGCGCCGGCACGGGTTCCGGGCCGTCGCGACCCTCGATCCGGGCGGTGCGCTGCTCGGCTTCGGGTACGGCTACACCTCCGGGAGCGGCCAGTGGTGGCACGACCAGGTCCGCGGGGCGCTGTCCCGAGCGGCGCGCAAGACCTGGCTCGCGGACTGCTTCGAGGTCGTCGAGCTGCACGTGCGCCCCGACGCCCAGGGTCACCGGTTCGGTACCGCCCAGCTGCGCGCGCTGCTCACCATGGCCACCGGGCGCACCACGCTGCTGTCCACGCCCGAGGCCGACGAGCGGCGCTCGCGCGCCTGGCGGCTGTACCGCCGCTTCGGGTTCGTCGACGTCCTGCGCGACTTCCACTTTCCCGGCGACGACCGGGCCTTCGCGATCCTCGGCCGTACCCTCCCCCTGTGAGGGAGCGCAGCGGCGCGGCGTCGGCCGGAAGGAGGAGCGCAGCGACGGAGGGAGGACGGCGCCGCCAGGCGCCGCGGAGCGAGCGAACCGGAGTCACTGTGAGGGAGCGCAGCGGCGCGGCGTCGTCCGGGAGGAGGAGCGCGCCGCGCAGCGGGCGACGGCGGGCTGCCCGCGTCCCGGCCTGGGTGCCGCTCGGCGTGCTGGTCCTCACCCAGATCGGCTACCCGCTCACCCGCGACCGCGCGCCGCTGGTGGTCGCCACGGTGCTCGTCGGGTTCGGGTTCGCGGTGGGGCACGCGGTGGCGACCCGGGGCCGGGCGGCCGGCGCCGGGCTCGTCGCCGCCACCACCATGGGCGGCCTGCTGGTGGAGGTGCTCGGCGTGCACACGGGGTTTCCGTTCGGCCGGTACGCCTACGGGGAGGCCCTCGGGCCGCGGGTGGCGGGCGTACCGCTGGTGATCCCGCTGGCATGGACGTGGATGGCGTGGCCGGCGTGGCTGGCGGCCGGGGTGGTGGCCCGCCGCGCGCTGCCCCGGATCGCGCTGGCCGGTCTCGGCCTGGCCGCGTGGGACCTGTTCCTCGACCCGCAGATGGTGGCCGAGGGGTACTGGCACTGGACCGACCCGCACCCCGCGCTGCCCGGCGTCCCCGGCGTGCCGGTGACCAACTACCTCGGCTGGCTCGGCGTCGCCACGCTCATGATGGCCGCACTGGCACGGACGGCCCCCGGGCCCGTCGACCGGCGCGCCGACGCCCCGATGCTCGCCCTGTACCTCTGGACGTACGGCTCCTCGGTGCTCGCCCTCGCCGCCTTCCTGCACCTGCCCGGGGCGGCGGCGTGGGGCGCGGCGGGCATGGGTGCGGTCGCGATCCCGTTGGCGGTACGGCTGTGCTCTGGCTGGTGACCCTCTCCGTCGGCCTGCTCACCGCGCACACCGCCGTCAACGCGTTCCTGCTCCGGCGGCCGGCGCGGTCACCGTCCGCTGTGGACGCCCCGGTGTCCGTCCTGCTTCCGGTACGCGACGAGGCGCACCGGGTCGAACCGTGCCTGCGCGCGCTCCTGGCCCAACGGGGCGTGCCGGACCTGGAGATCCTTGTGCTCGACGACGGCTCCACCGACGGCACGGCGGACGTGGTGCGCGCGGTCGCCGGCGACCGGGTACGGCTGGTGACCGGCGCGCCGCTGCCCGCCGGCTGGCTCGGTAAGCCCCACGCCTGCCATCAGCTCGCCGGGCTCGCCCGGGGCGAGGTGCTCGTGTTCGTCGACGCCGACGTGGTCCTCGCGCCTGACGCGGTGGCCGCGGGCGTGGGCCTGCTGGACGGGTTCGGACTGGTCTCCCCGTACCCCCGGCTGGTCGCGAAGACCTGGAGCGAGCGGCTGATCCAGCCGCTGCTGCCGTGGTCCTGGCTGACCTTCCTCCCGCTGCGGCTGATGGAACGGTCCCGCCGTCCGTCGCTGGCCGCGGCCGGCGGGCAGTTCCTGGTCGCCGACCGGGTCGCCTACGTCCGCGCCGGGGGGCACGCGGCGGTTCGGGACAAGGTGCTCGAGGACATCGAGCTGGCGCGGGCGGTCAAGCGTTCCGGCGGCCGGATAGCACTAGCGCGCGGCTCACGGATAGCCTCCTGTCGGATGTACGAGTCGTGGCATGAGCTGCGAGACGGATATACGAAGTCGCTGTGGGCGTCCTTCGGGTCGCTGCCGGGCGCCGCCTTCGCCCTGCTCCTGCTACTCATCTGGTACCTGTTGCCCCTGGTCGCACTCCCCGCCGACCCGCTACCGGGCACGATCGGCTATCTCCTCGGCGTGTCGGGCCGGATGATCGCGGCGCAGGCCTCCGGCGGCCGGGTCTTCCCGGATCCGTTGTTCCAGCCACTGTCAGTGATCATGGCGGTCTACCTGGTCTTCCGCTCCTATGTATGTCTAGCCACTAGACAGGTATGTTGGAAAGGTCGCGGCGTGGATAGAATTCGCCCGGGCGAGTGAATAGCATCGGAGGCCATGGTGAGCAAAACGTTGATCGACATAGACGATGACCTCCTCGCCAAGTCCCAGGAGATTCTGGGCACGACCACGAAGAAGGACACGGTCAACGCCGCTCTGCGCGAGGTGGTCCGGCTCCGGGCGGTCAAGGAGCTGATCGAGATGGGGCGGGCGGGCATCTACGACGACCTGCTCGACCCGGAGACCGCGGAGCGGGCGTGGCGGCGGTAGCCAGGTACCTCGCCGACACGAGCGTGTTCGCGCGCAACCGGGTCCATGAGGTAGCCACGGTGCTCGACCCGTTGATGACCAACGGACTGCTCGCCACGTGCGGCGTCCTCGAACTGGAGGTGCTCTACTCCGCGCGCAACTCCGCGGATTACCTCGCGTTGTCCCACGGCCGGCGCGTGGCCCTCGAATGGCTGCCGACCGAGGATGTGGATATCCGCCGGGCCCTCGCGGTCCAGAGCGAGCTGGCCAAGCGGGCCCAGCACCGCATCGCCTGGCCGGATCTCGTGATCGCCGCCGTGGCCGAGCGGCACCGGGTCACGCTGCTGCACTACGATGCCGACTACGACCTGATCGGGGAGATCACCGGGCAGGAGACGGAGTGGGTCGTCCCGAAAGGCAGCGTGTCCTGAGCCGGGTCGTGGTGATCGGCGCCGGCGTCGGCGGGCTGTCCGTCGCGGCCCGGCTGGCGGCCACCGGTCACCACGTGACCGTTGTCGAGCAGGCCGCCACCGTCGGCGGCAAGCTGGGCCGGTACCAGCGGCACGCCCCGGCCGGCACCTTCCGGTTCGACACCGGACCGAGCCTGCTCACCCTCCCGCAGGTCTTCGCCGACCTCGACCTCGACCTGGTACCGGTCGACCCGATCGTGCGTCACGTCTTCCCCGACGGTGCGCGGCTGGACTCGTGCCCGGACCCCGCCGAGTTCGCGACCCGGATCGGCGCCGTGTTCGGCGCGCGGGCGGCCGCCGAATGGCGCCGGCTGTGGCGGCGCGCCGCCCGGGTGTGGGAGGCGTCGTGGCGGGACATCCTCACGTCCTCAGTGGACGGTCCGCGGGACCTGGTCCGGTTGGCGTGGCGGCTGCGTGACCTCGCCGCGATCGCGCCCGGACGGACGCTGCGCTCGCTCAGCCGGCGGTTCTCCGACCCCCGGCTCGGGATGCTGCTGGACCGCTACGCGACCTACGCCGGCGCGGATCCCCGGCGGGCGCCGGCCGCCCTAGTCGCCATCCCCTACGCCGAGCTGGCGTTCGGCGGCTGGTACCTGCGCGGCGGGCTGGGTACCCTCGCCGACGCCCTGCTCGCCCGCTGCACCGATGCCGGCGTGACCGTCCACACCGGACTCCCGGTCGAGCGCATCGAGACGGCCGGACGCGCGGTCACCGGGGTCCGCCTCGGCGACGGTTCGGCGCTGCGGGCCGACCTGGTGGTCGCCAACGCCGACGCGCTGGCCGTCTACCGCGACCTGCTACCCACGCCACGCCGGGCGGCGGCGCTGGCCGACCGGGGTCTCGCCGGGTTCGTGCTGCTGCTCGGGGTACGGGGACGCACCGACGGGCTCGCGCACCACACCGTGTTCTTCCCGCGCGACTACGACGCCGAGTTCGACGCGGTCTTCCGGGCGGGCGTACCGGTCGACGACCCGGCCGTGTTCGTCACCGTCGCGGATGACCCGGCGGTCCGGCCGGACGGGTACGAGGCGTGGTTCGTCCTGGTCAACGCGGCCCCGCACGGACGGGTGGACTGGACGGCGCCGGGCCTGGCCGGGCGGTACGCCGACCACGTGCTCACCACGCTCGCCAAGCGCGGGATCGACGTGCGTGACCGGGTGGTGTTCCGGGAGATCCGTACCCCCGCCGACCTGGCCCGGGCCACCCGCTCCCCCGGTGGCTCGATCTACGGCGGCGCCACCCACCGCCTGCTCCGCCCGCCCAACACCGGCCCGGTCCGCGGCCTGTATCTCGTCGGCGGCTCGGTCCATCCGGGCGGCGGGCTGCCGATGGTGACCCTGTCCGCCCGCATCGTCGCCGACCGGATCGGCCCGGCCTGACCTTCCCCGCCCGGTCCGGTGGGCGCTACCCGTCCGAGCCGTCGCGCGGCGGGGCCGCGAACGCCCTGTGTACCGCGACCGTGAGCTGGCCGAGTCCGATGACCCCGAGGAGCAGCCAGGTAGCGGTGGCCATGGTGGCGGTGCCGATCGCCAGGCGGGTGCCGGCGAAGCCCGCGACGCCGGCGAAGGCCAAGCCCAGCGCGACGACGATCGCGCGGGTCGGGCGCTCCGCCACGGTGACCGCCCCGATCTCGCGCATCCCCGCGGCGGTGGCCCGCGCGCGCAGGTACTCGTGCAGCCAGGCCAGCCCGCCGGTCGTGACGACCAGCCACGCCGGGGCACCGAGCAACCACAGGGCGACCAGCCAGGCGGCCTCACCGAGCCGGTCGGCGACGGAGTCGTAGACGTAGCCCAGGCCGGTGACGCGGTTGGTGATGACGGCGACCGCCCCGTCGGCCGAGTCGGCCACGGTGGAGAGCACCACCAGCCCCGCCCCCAGTACCGGGCCGAGCGGTCCGGTCCGCACGGTCACCGGTACCAGCGCGCACAGCAGCAGCCCCAGCGCGGTGACGGCGGCCGGGCGTATCCCCAGCCGGGCCAGCACCCGACCGAGCCGGTAGGCCAGGCGCAGCCAGCCCCGGAGGAACGCCGAGCCGTCGCGCGGATCGACCCCGCCGTGCAGCCCCGACCACCGGGTGGCGTACTGGTCCCAGGTCAGCAGCGCCGCGGCCACCTCAGGTGCGCGCCCCGAGGGCGAGCTGCTGCCACACCTCGCGGGTGGCGGTGGAGCGGTTGAGGGTGATGAAGTGGATCCCCGGCACGCCCTCGGCGAGGAGCCGGTCGCACATCTCGCTGCACAGCTCGATGCCTAGCCGCCGTACCGCCGCCGGATCGTCGGCGATCCGCTCGAACCGCTCGGCCAGATGCGCCGGGAACGGCGCTCCGGACAGCTGCTCCGAGCGGCCGATCGTACCCATGCTCGTCACCGGCATGACCCCGGCGACGATCGGGGTGTCGCAGCCGCCCGCCGCGACCCGGTCGCGCAGTCGCAGGTAGTCGTCGGCGTCGAAGAACATCTGCGTGATGGCGAAGTCCGCGCCGGCCCGGCACTTGCGGATGAAGTACTCGGTGTCGGACTCGATGCTCGGCGAACGGGGGTGCTTGAACGGGAACGCCGCCACGCCCACGCAGAAGTCCCCCGCCTGCTTGACCAGCCGGACGAGATCCTCCGCGTAGAGCACGCCCTGCGCATGCGGGATCCACTCGCCCTGCGGGTTGCCCGGCGGGTCTCCGCGGATGGCCAGGATGTTGCGGATCCCGGCCGCGGCCAGCCGCCCGATCATATGGCGCAGCTCGGCCACCGAGTGGCTGACCGCGGTCAGGTGGGCCATCGCCAGCAGGGTGGTCTCGGTGGCCACCCGCTCGGTCACCGCCACCGTGGTGTCGCGCGTCGACCCGCCCGCCCCGTAAGTGATCGACACGAACGACGGCCGCAACGACTCCAGCTCCCGGATCGCCTGCCAGAGCTGCCGGTGCATCGCCTCGTCCTTCGGCGGGAAGAACTCGAACGAGAACGTCGGCGCCGGAGCGCCGATGAGTTCGCCGATGGACGGCTGTCCACCAGGCATCACGGAGGGAAGACCAAGCGCCACACACCGACTCTAGCTGGACCTCCAGCCTCGATCGGGTCCTGTCCCAGACCCTGGGGAGGCGGCCTGGCCGGCCGGTCATCCGTCCACCTTCCGGGCAAACCCGACAAGGACCCGGCCCAGCTCGCGGGCAAGGTCGATGCCGAGCGGGGCCAGGCACAGCTCGCTGTCGGCCTCGCCGAGCGCCAGGGCGACGTAGGGACGGCCCGACCGGGGGTACCCGCGCACCGGCGCTCCCTGGGCGAGCGACACCTCGGCGACCACGATGCCCGGCGGGTGCGGACCGAGGCGGACCACGTGCGAGCAGTGGGTGCCGGTGGGCCGACCCGCCACGACACCACAGCGTGACAGGTCGCACCAGGACGGATGGGGAGCCGGACCGGTCATGGCGACCTCCTTGGACGGTGCGGGACCACGCCCCTCACAGGCAACCGGAGAATCCGCCGTTTGGGAGGGGCCAGCGCCATCGAAAGGCGTCACCGGGTACCGGCCGCTGTCGTACCCGGCTGGTAGGAAGGGATCCGCACCCGGGGGCATGAGGGGGTCTTGGCGCGAGACCGTCGAGACGGAGCGGACATGGAGGAGTCACTCGGACCGATGTTGACCAGGGTCCGGCTGGCCCGGGGCTGGTCCCAGCTACGGGTCGCGGAGCTGCTGTGCGCCGCGTCCGGGGTGGCGACGGTCACCCGCCACGAGGTGTCCCGGTGGGAACGCGAGGAACGGGTACCGTCCCGCTTCTGGCTGCGCTGGCTGGCGCTCGTGCTGGAGGTACCGATCGAGGAGTCGGTGCGCGCGGCCGCCCGTACCCGCCGCCGCCGTCCCGCCGCCCGCACCCCGGTCGCCCGGTGGTCCCGCCCGGCACGGGAAGGTCGGGTGGTGCGCGCCGCAGACGGCTGACCCCGACCCGCCGCGCGGGGCTCCGGCCGGGCCACTAGCGTCGGGGAGGTGAACATCGTCGACCGGGCCGATCTGCGGGCCCGGGTGCAGAAGGCACTCGCCGGGTTCCTGGCCCACCAGCGCGCCCGGCTCACCGCGATCGGGCCGGCGCTGGCCCCGGTCGCCGAGGCGATCGAGGGTTTCGTGCTGCACGGCGGCAAGCGCTTGCGGCCGGCGTTCGCCTACTGGGGATACCGCGGCGCCGGCGGGCCTGACTCCGAGGAGGTGGTGGCGACCGTCGCCGCGCTGGAGTTCGTGCACGCGAGCGCGCTGATCCACGACGACGTGATGGACGACTCGGACACCCGCCGGGGCGAACCGGCGATACACCGCCGGTTCGCCGGCGCGCACGTGGCGGGCGGCTGGGCCGGTGACCCCGAGGCGTTCGGGCAGGCGGTGGCGATCCTGCTCGGCGACCTGACCCTGGTCTGGTCCGACGAGCTGCTGCACGGCGGCGGCCTGGACGCGGCGGCGGTGGCCCGGGCCCGGCCGGTGTTCGACGAGATGCGCACCGAGGTCACCGCCGGCCAGTACCTGGACGTGCTCGGTCAGGCGGTCGGGGACGTGTCGGTCGGCTGGGCCGAGCTGGTCGCGCGGTACAAGTCGGCCAAGTACACCGTCGAGAAGCCGCTGCTCTTCGGCGCCGCGCTGGCCGGCGCCCCGCGTGACGTGGCGGCCGCGTACTCCGCCTACGGGCTGCCGCTCGGCGAGGCGTTCCAGCTGCGCGACGACGTCCTCGGGGTGTACGGCGACCCGGCCCGCACCGGCAAGCCCGCCGGGGACGACCTGCGCGAGGGTAAGCGCACCTACCTGGTGGCGACCGCGCTCGCCGCGGCCGACGAGGACCAGCGCCGGGTGCTGCGCGCCGGGCTGGGCGATCCCGGCGCGGACGTCGACGCGCTCCGGGAGATCATCAGCGGCACCGGCGCGCTGGCCCGCACCGAGCGCCGCATCCACGAGCTCACCGACCAGGCCCTGGTCGCGATCGTCGCGGCCGAGCTGGACGGCGAGGCGAAACAGGCGCTCACCGAGCTCGCCGGGGCGGCGACCCAGCGGACCCGCTGACCGCGGGCAGCACCGGGATCGGCGTCCCGTCCACCGGGGAGGTGTTCGGGCCGGTGCCGCGCAGCAGCACGTACAGTGGCGCGACCCTGGACCGGGCGCGTCGCGCCAGCGCCGCCTCCAGCATCTCGTACGCCCGTCGCCAGGCCTTGAGGTCTCCCGCGGCCAGCGTCCCGTACCGCTCCCACAGCACCACGTGCCCGGCACCGGGCAGCCAGCTCAGGTCGGCCAGGCAGTCGGCGAGCACCTCCCAGCTACCCCCGCACCAGGTGGGGAAGGCCAGGGCACCGGCGCACGCGTCGAGGAACCGCCCGGCGTCGGTGACCGGACCGACCAGCAGGTGCCCGCCCCAGCCGGCCCGGGCCAGCTCCCGGCCGACCGCCGCCGGGTGGGCCCGGGACCGCCACCGGTACAACCCGGGCCGGTACACCCCCTCGACCAGCAGGGCGAGGCGTGCGGTCACGGTACGGTGTCCCGGGTGACCGACGAGCCGCACGCCACCGGGCCGGCGGCCGGAGACGGCCACGCCGGGCCGAAGCCCGCCGAAACCAACGCGTTCAGGACAGCCCCCTCAAATGTGCCGCAGTCTGCGGCTTTGCCCACCTCCGCGCAGTCTGCGCGGCCCACCGCCCCGAGGCAACCCGACGAACGGCCGGTCACCCGCTGGGTTACCCCGACCGGGTGGCGCTTGATCGGCCTGGTGGGATCGGTCGGGGTGGCGGTCGCGGGTACCCGTCCGGTCGGGCTGGTCGGGGTCGCCGTGCTGGCCGGGGCGTGGCTCGCGCTGCGCAAAGTCACGAGCTTCCGCTGGATGCTGGTCACCGCCGGGCTCTGGGCCCTGCCGCTGCTCCTGGCGCCGCCGCTGTTCAGCGGGGACGCGATGGCTTACGCCTGCCAGGGCGAGCTGGTCGCCCACGGGCTGAGCCCGTACCAGCACGGGGTCGCCGACCTGCCGTGCCGGTGGTTGGACCGGGTACCGGCGCTGTGGTGGCACACGCCCACGCCCTACGGGCCGCTGTGGGTCGCCGTCACCGGCGCCGCCGCCGCGGCCGGCAACCTGTGGGTGGCGGTGGGCGTGCTGCGCCTGGTCGCGCTCGCCGGTATCGCGCTGGCCGTCGGCTTCGGCCGGCGCCTCGGGCCCAACCCGGCCTGGCTCGCCGGGGCCGGCCCGCTCGTGCTCCTGCACGGGGTGTCCGGCGCGCACAACGACGCGCTGCTGGCCGGGCTGGTCGTCGCCGGGCTCGCCCTCGCCATGGACGCCCGGTGGGGTCTCGTGGCCGGCGCACTGCTCGGGCTGGCCGTCGCGGTGAAGGTGACCGCGCTGGTGGCGGTACCCTTCGCGGCTCTCTACGTGGCGCGGCGCCGGGCGTGGGCGGGGGTCGCGGCGGGTGCGGCCGCGGCCTTCGCGGCGGTGACCGCCGCGACCGGCCTGGGCCTGGGCTGGCTGCCCGCGCTGTCGCACACCGCCGGCCTGACCCAGTGGACCTCGCCGCCGACCGGGGTGGGCATGGCCGCCGGTTACCTGCTGCGCGCCGCTGGGCGCCAGGACCTCGTCTCCGGGGCCGTCGCGGTCGCCCGGGCCGCCGGGCTGCTCGCGCTCGCCGTCGTGCTGGCCTGGCTGTGGTGGCGTCCGCGGCCGTGGTCGGCCGGCGCCGCGCTGGCCGCCACCGCGCTGCTCGGGCCGGCGTTCTATCCCTGGTACGCGCTGCCGGCGCTCGCCGTGCTCGCCGCCGCACCGCTGTCCGGGCGGGTCCGCGGCCGGCTCGGGCTCGGCGTGGCCGGCCTGGCCCTGCTGGTGCTGCCCAACGGCGACGGCCTCGCCGCGATGACCAAGCCGGTCGGGGCGGTGCTCGACGTGGTACTGGTCACCGCGGTGCTGGTGGGTCTGGTGCGTCGACACCGCGGCGACCGAGCCACACCCACACCGACAGCGCGCTGAGCACCAGCGCGAACCCGAACGCCAGGTCCTCCACCGGCGCGTACACCACCCGGAGCCCGAGGATGGCGCGCGGGTGGTACCGGACGATGCCGCGCCCGGTGAGGATCCCGTTGGAGACGAGCTGGCCGGCCAGCACGATCGGGTACGCGGCCCAGAAGACCCGCCCGGCGACCACACGGGTCCGCAGGACCAGCAGGTCCACCACGAGCGCCCCGAGCACGCCCAGCCCGGCCGCTACCGTGTAGGTCACCGGCGCAGCACCTTGCGCACCGCCTCGTACCCGAGGATCGCGCACACCGGTACCACCAGGAAGAACAGCAGCTCCTCCAGCGGCAGCCGGCCGGGCAGGAGTACCCCGGTGGTCTGCGCCCGGTCGTAGCTCCAGTGACGCGCGGCGATGGCCGCCACGTCCCACGCCCCGAACACCAGGACCACCGGCAGCAGCGTGAGCAGCAGCCGCCGCCAGCGCCGCAGCACGCCCACCCGCAGGACGGGCTCCAGCCACAGCGCACCGGCCAGGCAGCCGGCGAGGACGGCGAGGTACGTCAGATGCGTCATCAGGCCGGGCGCAGCCGGAGACGGGCTTTGGCGGAGGCGAGCACGGCCCGGGCGGCTCAGTCAGAAGCCGAGCGCCTGAGCGCGGCGCTTGACCTCGGTGGCCCGGTTTCCGGACAGGGCGGTCGCCGGCATGCCGGGCAGCGAGTCGTCGGCGGTGTAGAGCCACCGCAGCGCCTCTTCGTCGGTGTACCCCGCATCGTGGAGCAAGGTCAGGACGCCGGGGAGGTGCTTGCGGACGTTGGGCGTGGCGATCAACTCGACGGGGACCCGCAGTGTCCCGTCCCGGCGGACGGCGATCAGCATGTGGTCGCGGATAAGCCGGTGGATCCGGGTGATCGGCAGGCCGAGCTGCTCGGCGACGTCCGGTAGGGCCACCCACTCGGCCGGCTCGACGAGCTGGCCGGTGACGGCGACAGGTTCGGTCACCTCACCAATTTGCCATGCGCCGGCCGGTGGGCACCACGTCATTGGCGGCAGGCGACGGAGGATGGCGACTCGACGTCGACCGCGCATTCACCGTCCGTGACCCGGTCGGCGTCGTCCAGCCCGGCGGGTGGTACCGCTGTGCACCGGTGACGCGGCAGCGTGTGCTATGCCGGCCCGCTGACGCCTACACTGCCTCCCGATGGACACCACTGTCGCCGACGCATTGATCGGGGCGCTCGTCGACGGGCGCTACCGGATCCGCACCCGGGTGGCCCGGGGCGGCATGGCGACCGTGTACACGGCGGTGGACGAGCGCCTCGAACGCACGGTGGCACTGAAGATCATCCATACGGGGCAGCAGCGTGACCCGCAGTTCGTGGAGCGGTTCACCGACGAGGCGAAGACCATCGCCCGGCTGACCCACCCCAACGTCGTCGCCGTCTACGACCAGGGCAGCCACGACGGGATGCCGTACCTGGTGATGGAGTACGTCCGCGGGCGGACGCTGCGCGAGCTGCTGGCCGACAAGCGCCGGCTGCCGCCCACCGAGGCGCTGGCGATCCTGGAGCAGATGCTCGCCGCGGTGGCCGCCGCGCACCGGGCCGGGCTGGTGCACCGCGACCTCAAGCCGGAGAACGTGCTCGTGGCCGAGGCGCCCAGCGGCGGCAGCCTGGTCGACGCGGTGGTGAAGGTGGCCGACTTCGGGCTGGCCCGGGCGGTCGAGGCCAGTGCCGACGAGGCCGGCGCGCACCTGCTCGCCACCGTCGCCTACGTCGCCCCCGAGCTGGTCACCGACGGGCACGCCGACCCGCGTACCGACGTCTACTCCGCCGGCATCGTGCTCTTCGAGATGCTCACCGGCCGGGTGCCCTACGACGGCGACAAGCCGGTCGAGGTCGCCTGGCGGCACGTCGACCACGACGTACCCCCGCCGTCGAAGTTCGTCGCCGGGCTGCCCGCGGTGCTCGACGACGTGGTGGCCCGGGCCACCCGGCGCGATCCGGGCGCCCGGCCGACCGACGCCGGGGCGCTGCTGGCCGAGGTCCAGGCGGCACGCGACGACCTCGCGGCGAGCGGGGCCGCCGCCGCGGTCTTCGCCCAGCCGACCGTACCGGTGGCCAGCGTCGAGTCGCCGACCCGGGCGATCCCGACCGACCGCCCGTCCTGGGCGCGGCTGCCCGGCCGGCCGGCGGCGGATCCGGCCCGCCCCCACCGGCCCGGACGCCGGCGCGCCGCCCACGGCGGTGCTCTCAGCGGCTGGTACCACCGACTGACCACGACCACCCGCGGCCGGCGCGCGGTGGCCGCCGCGCTCGTGGTGCTCGGCCTGGTCATCGCCCTGGGTGGCTGGTGGTTCGGGGTGGGCCGGTACACCGGCGCGCCCTCGCTGACCGGCCTGACCAAGGCGCAGGCCCAGGCGGCGGCGAAGACCAACGGGTTCACGCTGGCCTTCGACGGCGGCCGGTTCGACGAAAAGATCGCCAAGGACACGGTCGTCGGGCAGCGGCCTGGGGCGAACCAGCGGATCGTCAAGGGCGGCACGATCACCCTGACGCTGTCGCTGGGCCCCGAGCGCTACGAGGTCCCCGACGAGAACGGCCAGCCCTTCGACCAGGCGGCGGCCGACCTGGTCGCGCACAAGCTGGTGCCCAGGCGGGTCGAGGTCTACGACGACTCGATGCCCAAGGGAAACGTGCTGGGCACCGAGCCGCCCAAAGGCACGGTGGTGCCGCCCGGTACCGAGATCACCGTCAAGGTGAGCAAGGGCAAGGCACCGATCTCCGTACCCAACGTGGTGGGCAAGGATCTCGGCGAGGCGCAGGGCCAGCTGCAAGGGCTCGGGCTCAGCGTGGCGGTGCAGCAGCAGCAGAGCGACAAGCCGGCCAACCAGGTGGTCGGGCAGGACCCGCCGGAAGGGTCGGGCGTGGAGAAGGGCGCCCGGGTCGTCCTCACCGTCAGCTCCGGGCCGCCGCTGGTCGCCGTGCCGGACGTGACCAACAAGGGCTACAGCTTCGACCAGGCCAACCAGATCCTCCAGCAGGCCGGGCTGGTCGGTGCGAAGGTCTTCGAGTTCCCGGGCGGCCAGGTGCGCCAGCAGAACCCGCCGGCCGGTACCCAGGTGCCGAAGGGTACGCAGGTCCAGCTGTGGGTCTACCCGTAGTCGGCGCGCACTGCCCCACCGCGGGTGGGCTCGCCACCACCGCACTGTCCTATGTGGACCGGGTGGGCGCCGGCGCGGTGCAGGTGTACGTGTCCAACTCGCGCGGCTGGGCGCTGCCCGACGGCGATCCGGCGCAGGACCGGGCGTTCGCCGAGGGCGTCGAGCGGCGCGAGACCCCCGCGTACATCCACGCCTGCCTGCTGGTCAACCTCGGCTCCCCCACCCCGGCGACGGTCGAGCGCTCGGTGGCCACGCTGCGCCACGCCCTGCTGCGGGGGCGGGCGATCGGCGCGCGGGGCGTGGTGTTCCACGCCGGCAGCGCGGTCGACCCGGCGCACTTCGACACGGCGCTCAAGCAGGTCCGGGAGGCACTGTTGCCGCTGCTCGACGAGACCGCCGCGGCCGGCGGCCCGCGGCTGCTCGTGGAGCCCAGCGCCGGGGGCGGCCGGTGCCTGGCGGCGCGGATCGAGGATCTCGGCCCGTACCTCGACGCGGTCGAGCGCCACCCGGGGCTGGGCGTGTGCTTCGACACCTGCCACGCCCTCGCCGCCGGGCACGACCTGGCCGCCCAAGGCGGGATGACGTCCACGTTGGACAGTCTCGTCGCGGTGGCCGGGCCGGGACGGCTGGCGCTGATCCACGCCAACGACTCCAAGGACGCCTGCGGCTCCCGCCGCGACCGGCACGAGAACGTCGGCGCCGGCACCCTGGGCCGGGCCGCGTTCGCCGCGTTGCTGGCCCACCCGGCCGCCCGGGGGCTGCCAGTGATCGTGGAGACGCCCAGCGAGGGCAACGCCGGCGCCGGACACGCCCGCGACATCGCCACCCTGCGCGAGCTGACCGAGGCGCCAGGGTCGCCACGGCCGCGACGACCGCGGCAACCGCCACGGCCGCCGCGGCGGCATAAGGCTCGGTAGGCTGCCTCCCGTGGCGCGCGACCCGTACACCGACCGGACGCTGCTGACCACCGAGGCGTACGCCGATCCGGGCCGGTTGCGCGCCCGGATCGCGCTGTACCGGCACCGGCAGCCGGTGCTGAACGCCGCCTCGACCCGCTCCTGGCAACCGGGCGACGGGTTCAGCCGGGTCCTCGACCGGATCCGCGAGCGGGTCGCCGAGGTGATCGCCCGGGAGGACACGTTCCGGTTCCGCACCGCGCTCGGGATCCTGGTGTGCCGGTGAGCCCGCCCGACGACGGACCAGCCGCCCCGCGCCGGCCGGGCTGGGGGTGCCTGGTCGCCGCGATCGTCGCCGCCGTGGGGCTGGTGGTCATGGTGGTACTGGCGACCAAGCTGCTCGGCACCGCGCTGGACGGGGTGCGGATCCGGTGACGCTCAACCCTTGAAGATCCCGGTCAGCGCGTCGATCGCCCGGTCGATCCCGGCGTCGTCGACGTCGAGGTGGGTGAGCAGCCGGGCGAAGCGCGGACCGAGCACCGAGACCAGCACCCCGCGCTCGCGGGCGAGCGCACCCAGCGTGGGAGCATCCACAGTGGACTTCGTCAGGTCGAGCGGTACCACGTTGGTGCGGACCCGCGCCGCGTCCACGATCCCGAACGGCGCCAGGGCGTCGGCCAGCCGCCGGGCCCGCACGTGGTCGTCGGCGAGCCGGGCCAGGTGGTGGGTCAGCGCGTAGTCGCCGGCCGCCGCGACGACCCCGACCTGGCGCATCCCGCCGCCCATCCGCTTGCGGATGAGCCGGGCCCGGGCGATCCGCTCGGCGCTCGACACGACCAGCGAGCCCAGCGGTGCGCCCAGTCCCTTGGACAGGCACACCGACAGCGTGTCGAACAGCCGCCCGTAGGTGTCGAGCGGTACGCCGTCGGCGATGTGCGCGTGCCAGATCCGGGCGCCGTCACAGTGCAGCGCGAGCCCGGCGTCGTCGGCCACCTGGCGCAGCCGCTCCAATGTGGACAGTGGCAGCACGGCGCCGCCGCCGCGGTTGTGGGTCTGCTCGACCGCGATGGCCCGGGTCGGTACCGCGTGATAGCCGGCCGGGCGCACCATCGCCGTGACCGCGTCCACGTCAATCTCGGCCGCCACCGCCGGCCAGGTGCGCGTGGAGACGCCGCCGATCGCCGCGGCCGCGCCGATCTCGTAGGTGACCACGTGCGCGTCGGCGTCGCAGAGCAGCTCCTCCCCGGGCGGTACGAGCAGCTGCACCGCGATCTGGTTGGCCATCGACCCGGTCGGGGTGAACAGCGCCGCCTCGTGCCCGAGGAGCGCGGCGACCTTCTCCTGCAACGCGTTGACCGTCGGGTCCTCGCCGTAGACGTCGTCGCCCACCACGGCGCCGGCCATCGCCGCGCGCATCCCCTCCGTCGGCCGGGTCACCGTGTCCGAGCGCAGGTCGACCAGGTCAGCCACGGAGCATCTCCGCCACGAGGAAGGCCAGTTCCAGCGACTGCTGGGTGTTGAGACGCGGGTCGCACGCCGTCTCGTACCGGTTGGGCAGGTGCGCGTCCTCGATGGCCTGCGCGCCGCCGAGGCACTCGGTGACGTCCTCGCCGGTCAGCTCCACGTGCAGTCCGCCCGGGTGGGTCTGCAGCTCGCGGTGCACCTCGAAGTAGCCCAGCACCTCGTCGACGATCCGGTCGAAGTGGCGGGTCTTGTACCCGTTGGACGACTCGTGGGTGTTGCCGTGCATCGGGTCGCACTGCCAGACCACCCGGTGCCCCGCCGCGATCACCTTCTCCACGATGGGCGGCAGGACGTCGCGGACCTTCTGGTTGCCCATCCGGCTCACCAGGGTCAGCCGGCCGGGGATGTTGTCGGGGTTGAGCCGCTCGCACAGCTCCAGCGCGATCTCCGGGGTGGCCGTCGGGCTGAGCTTCACGCCGACCGGGTTGACGATGCGGGAGGCGAAGTCGATGTGCGCGCCGTCGAGCTGGCGGGTGCGCTCGCCGACCCACAGGAAGTGGCCGGACAGGCCGTAGGCGCGGCGGCCGTCGACGACCCGGGTCAGCGCCCGGTCGTACTCCAGCGCGAGCGCCTCGTGCGAGCAGTACAGGGTGACGGTGCGCAGCGCCTCGTTGTCGGTCATCCCGCAGGCCCGGATGAACGCGAGCGCGCGGTCGATCTCGCGGGCGATCGCCTCGTACCGCTCGCCGGCCGGCGAGGAGCGCACGAAGTCCTTGTTCCAGTCGTGCACGGCGTGCAGGTCGGCCAGGCCGCCGCCGAGGTAGGCGCGGAGCATGTTCATCGCGGCGGCGGCGTTGGCGTAGGCGCGGATCATCCGCTGCGGGTCGGCCACCCGGGCCTCGGGCGTCGGCTCCAGCGAGTTGATCATGTCACCGCGGTAGACCGGCAGGCCCAGCGCGTCGATGGGATTGGAGCGTGGCTTGGTGTACTGCCCGGCCACCCGGGCCACCTTGACCACCGGCAGCGAGGCGCCGTAGGTGAGCACCACCGCCATCTGGAGCAGGGCGCGCGCGTTGGCGATCAGATGCCCCTCGGTGTTGTCGGCGAACGTCTCCGCGCAGTCGCCGCCCTGGAGCAGGAACGCCCTGCCCTCGCTGACCAGCGCCAGCCGGGTGCGCAGCTGATCGACCTCGTACGGGGCGACGATCGGCGGGACGGTGTTGAGCACCCCGCAGACCTGATCCACCTCCTCGGGGTCCTCCCACGGGGGCTGCTGCGCGCGGGGCAGGCCGCGCCAGTGGTCCAGCCCGAGATCATCGGCTTCGGACGGGTCGGCGACCGGGCTGCCGATCTCCAGCCCGGGGTAACGGATCTGGTGCCACTCCTGGCGCATGGCGCCTAGCGTACGGCGGCCCGGCCAGGCGGCGCGTCGCGCCCTTCTGGGATGTGCCGCGTCCACGATCGGCGACCGGGTGGTCGAGGACAGCCCGGTCTGGGGAATCGCCGTCCCCGGCCGGCGGGTCGAGTACCACCGGCGGGGTCCGCGTGCCACCGCCCGGTCGGTACTCGTACCAAGACGTGGAGATCTTCGTCGCGTGGGGGTACCGCGACGAGCGGCATTGCCGCTTCCACGCCTTCCGGGATTGCGGCGACTGGGGCCACCCCAGCCGGGCTGCCCTCGGGTACGCGTCCGGCCTGGCGGGGGCCTGGAGCGCGTACCGGGAGGGGGATCGGGAGCCGCCGGCCGCTCAGCCGGCCGACGCGCTTGCCGGAGATCAGAGCGGAGCGGTGGTATGGAAGAACGCGACGGGCGGGGCGGTCATACGAGACTCCCTGACGTTCCGATCCAACTACTGTTGGTCACAACCGTAGGGGCGAAATGGCGCATGACGGAAGCCGTGAACGAGTGAATGAACGCCCGTCACTGTTGCTGCTGGGCGATCTCCCGGGCGCGGTCCCGGGCGGCCTCCAGCGCCGCCAGCAGCGCCGCCCGCACGCCGTGGTTCTCCAGCTCCCGGATCGCGTTGATGGTGGTACCGGCCGGTGAGGTCACCGCCTCCCGCAGCTTGACCGGGTGCTCGCCGGAGTCGCGCAGCATGATCGCCGAGCCGATCGCGGTCTGCACGATCAGATCGTGCGCCACCTGCCGGGGCAGGCCGAGCAGGATGCCGGCGTCGGTCATCGCCTCGACCAGGAAGTAGAAGTACGCCGGCCCGGAGCCGGACAGCGCGGTCACCGCGTCCTGCTGCGACTCGGGCAGTCGCAGGGTACGGCCGAGCGGGGCGAACATCTCCTCGGCCAGCGCCAGGTGCTCCGCGGTCGCGAACGGCCCGGCCGAGATCGCCGTCATCGCCTCGTCGACCAGTGCCGGCGTGTTGGTCATGACGCGCACGACCGGGGTACCTTCGGGCAGCCACTTGGCGAAGAACGAGGTCGGCAGCCCGGCGCAGAGCGAGACCACCAGCTTGCCGGCCGGCACCCTCGGCCCCAGGTCGGCCAGCAGCGCGGCGGCGTCCTGGGGCTTGACGGCGATCGCGAGCACGTCGGCGGCGTCGACCGCGGTGGCGTTGTCGACCACCCGGATGCCGTACCGGGCGGCCAGCTCCTCGGCCCGCTCGGGGCGGCGGGCGGTGGCGATCAGCCGGTTGGCCGCCCAGCCCGAGCGCAGCAGCCCGGAGAGCAGGACCTCACCGATCTTGCCGGCGCCGATGACCGCGACGGTGTGCATGCCTGCTCCCCTGTCGTGCGGATGCGGGCCGGCCGGACGCATCCGTGGCGCGCCCGGCCGGACCTCCTGGTCTCAGCTACCGAAGAAGACCTCGGCCTCGGTGTAGCGCTCCCACGGTACGGTCTTGAGCTCGCGGGTCGCCTCGATCAGCGGTACCCGCACGATGTCGGTGCCCCGCAGCGCGACCATCTTGCCGAAGTCGCCCTCGTTGACCGCGTCAATCGCCTGGATCCCGAAGCGGGTCGCGAGCACCCGGTCGAAGGCGGTCGGGGTGCCGCCGCGCTGGATGTGCCCGAGCACCACGGTCCGGGCCTCCTTGCCGGTGCGCGCCTCCAACTGCTCGGCCAGCCACTGGCCGATACCGCCGAGCCGGACGTGGCCGAACGCGTCCAGCTCCTGGTTGTGCACGCGCATCTGGCCGTCCAGCGGCTGGGCGCCCTCGGCGACCACCACGATCGGCGAGTACTGCGTCTGGAACCGCTTCTCCACGTAGCCGGCCACCTGCTCGACGTCGAACTGGCGCTCGGGCAGCAGGATCACGTTCGCCCCACCGGCGATGCCGGCGTGCAGCGCGATCCAGCCCGCGTGCCGGCCCATCACCTCGACGATCACCGTGCGGTGGTGGCTCTCCGCCGTCGTGTGCAGCCGGTCGATCGCCTCCATGGCGATGTTGACGGCCGTGTCGAAGCCGAAGGTGTAGTCGGTCGCGCTGAGGTCGTTGTCGATCGTCTTGGGTACCCCGACCACCTTCACGCCCAGCTCGTCCAGCCTGGTCGCGACGCCGAGGGTGTCCTCACCGCCGATCGCGACGAGCGCGTCGACGCCACGGTCGGCGAGGTTGCTCTTGATCCGCTCGACCCCGCCCTCGATCTTGAACGGGTTGGTCCGGGACGAGCCCAGGATCGTGCCGCCGCGGGGCAGGAGCCCGCGCACCTCGGCCACGCCCAAGGGTCGGGTCAACCCCTCCAGCGGACCACGCCAACCGTCCCGGAAACCGAGGAGCTCGTGACCGTACGTGGTGACGCCTTTCCGTACCACCGCGCGGATCACCGCGTTGAGGCCCGGACAGTCACCGCCGCCGGTCAGCACACCGATACGCATTCTTGCTCGTCCTCCCAGAGGGTTGCGCGGTCACGGTCGGCCGGAACCCCGGAAGCGCGGTCGGCGGCACTGCCGGCCCGGGGCGGGGCCGCAACTGCGCACTGTAGTCCCCTGGTGGGCGCCCGGCTAGCGAACCCCCGGCAAACGGCGTATGACGCCGGGCGTAGCGGAGCCGGGTTGTGGCACAGGCGAGCCCGGCAGGGGCCAATTCCGCGCCGGTGGTGCCGCGGCGTGGCTTGAGCTGCCCGACGCGCCGGCGTGGCCGGGCGCGGCGGGCGGCGATGGCCGCGCCTGGAGGCGGCGCCGCGGAGCGAACCCTGGTCAGCCGCGCATGGCCTGCCAACGGGCCAGGTTGTGGCGGGCGTCGACCAGGGCGTCGTGCCGGCCCGTCGTGTCGGGCAGGGGCGGGCGGCCCCGGTCGTCCCAGAGCTGGCGCAGGTCCTTGGTGAACCGCGGGATCTCCCGGGGCAGCGCGGTCATCGGGCCCCAGAGCTGGGCCAGCGCGACGTGGTCGTAGGCCGCGTACCAGGCCCACAGCTCCAGCTCCTCGCCGGGCCGCTCACGGATCGGCGCGACGAGGAACGCGTACAGCTCCCCGCGCAGCCGCTCGCGGGACCGCCAGGCGGGGTCGCCGGGCGAGGGCAGCTTGTCCAGCACGTTGCGGCGTACCCACGGCACCGCGCGGCTGCCGTCGAACTCCGTGGAGACCGCGTAGAACTCCCGGCCGTACTCGTCGACCACGCCGATCGAGACCAGGTCGACCGTGCGACCGTCCTCGATGAACTCGCAGTCGTAGAAATACCGGTAGGTCATCGCCGCACATGATGCCACTACTGTGCGGAACATGACGTTCTCGATCGTGGCGCGGTCGGCTGACGGCCGGGCCTTCGGAGTCGCGGTCGCCAGCAAGTTCCTCGCCGTCGGCGCCGCGGTACCGGCCGCCGAGGCGGACATCGGTGCGCTGGCCACGCAGTCGTACGCCAACCTCGCGTACCGGCCGCAGGGGCTGGCCCTGCTGCGCACCGGGGTGGCGCCGGCCGACGTGGTGGCCGGGCTGACCGCGGCCGACCCGGGCCGGGAGCAGCGGCAGCTCGGGGTGGTCGGGCCGGCCGGCGACGGCGCCACGTACACCGGCGAGGGGTGCCACGACTGGGCCGGCGGGCTGACCGGCGACGGGTACGCGATCCAGGGCAACATCCTGGCCGGCAAGCAGGTGGTGGTCGCGATGGCGGAGGCGTGGGCGGCCAGCGACCCCGCTGCGCCGCTGGGCCGGCGGCTGCACGCCGCGCTGCTCGCCGGGGACCGCGCCGGCGGCGACCGGCGCGGCCGGCAGAGCGCCGCGCTGCTGGTCGTCTCGCCCGGGCAGGGCTACGGGGGTACCTCCGACGTGGTGGCCGACCTGCGGGTGGACGACCATGCCGATCCGGTACCCGAGCTGGCGCGCCTGCTCGACCTGCACGCGCTCTACTTCGACAAGCCCGACCCGGCCGCCCTGCTCGACCTCACCGGCGAGCTGGCCACCGAGGTCCGCGACCGGTTGGCCGCGCTCGGCCACCGCGACGCGGATCTGGACACCGCGCTGGCCTCCTGGGCAGGGGTGGAGAACCTGGAGGAACGCCTCGTCCGGGGCCGCCTGGACCCGCTGGTCCTCGCCCACCTGCGCCGCGCCTAGCTACCGCAGAACAGACGTTTGCCGTTATCGGCCAGGTTCACCCGAACCGCCGTACCGTTCCCGCCGTGTTGCGACTAGCCTGCGAACCCGGGTGGCCCCTGCGACTTTCGCCAGTTGCAGACCGGGGTGTGACGGGGGTGTACAGGCGACGATATCGGCGCCATGATCTACCTAGGGTTGAGCTGCGTAGTTCGACCGGGTTTCAGTTTGGGGAGGGTGGGGGCTAGTGGAGGTACGGTTGCCGGATCCCGGCGACGCGCTGACCGGCGTGGACATGTTCGCCGGCCTCGAACCCGAGGTACGGCAGCGGGTCATCGCGGCGGCGGTACCCCGGACGTACCGCAAGGGGCAACTGCTGTTCGTCGAGAACGACCCGGGTGAGTCGTTGATCGTGCTCCGGCGGGGCGCGGTCGCCATCTTCCGCACCTCGCCGTCCGGGGAGCGGGCCGTGCTCACCGTCGCCCGGCCGCCCGACGTCCTCGGCGAGGTGTCGCTGCTCGACGCGGGGGCCCGCTCGGCGTCCGCGGAGGCCATCGAAGACTGCACCGCGCTCGCGCTGTCCCGCGGCGCGTTCATCGAACTGGTACACGCCAACCCGCGCATCCTCGACGCGGTGATGCGCTCGCTCGGCGGGCTGATCCGGCGACTGACCGACCAGAACGCCGACTACGTGTTCCTCGACCTGCCCGGGCGGGTGGCCAAGACGCTGGTCCGGCTGGCCGGGGACAGCCAGGCACCGATGGTGACCATCGAACTCAACCAGAGCCAGCTCGCCGAGATGGCCGGCGGCTCCCGGCAGAGCGTCAACCAGGCGATCGGGTCGTTCGCCAACCGCGGCTGGTTGCGCACGGAAGGGCGCCGGATCGTGGTCACCGACCTGGCGGCGCTGCGCCGCCGGGCGGGCATGAACGAACGCTGACGGTACGGCGCAGCGGGGCGGGGCCGGCCTGCACCGGTCCGCCGCCCCGCGGCCACTCGGTCAGGACTCCTGGTCGGCGTCCGGCGCATCCGTGTCGTCGGCCGATTCGGCCTCGTCGCCCGGACCGACCCAGCCGTCGCCCTCGTCGGGCGCACCCGGGCCGACCCACTCGGGCCGGTTGATCTCTTCCGCGTTCTCTACCACGCCCTGCTCCTCCAGCTCAGCAAGCGTCACGATGTCGACGTCGACGAACTCCCCGGCCCCATGGACCGCACCGTTGGGGTCGGCCCACGCTGCCGCGAGACGTACGTACACCCTCGCGCATCCCTTCGCTCGCAGTTCTTAGCACTTTCGCCCGATCGCCTGGAAGGCGAGTGCGACTGTAGTCCGTGAAGGAGCAAGATGTGAGGTGCTGTCGGCTTCCGGCCAGGCTGGTCGGCGGCACACGGCGTGTCAGGATACTGGACGCCGCCGAACAACCCCTCGAAACAGGAGGTCGGATCACGTATACGTGTCCGAACTGCAGGCGGGCCGCCAACCCCGGCGACCGGTTCTGCGGCGGTTGCGGTACGCCGCTGCGGCCCACCTGCGTCCACTGCGGACGCACCTACGAGGTGGGCGTCGCCTTCTGTACCAACTGCGGCAACTCGCTGACCGAACCGCCTCCGTTGAGCCAGGAGGACCGGCGCCGGGTCAGCGTGCTGTTCCTGGACATGGCGTGGTTCACCGCCTACGCCGAGAGCGCCGACCCCGAGCAGGTCCGCAGCATCCAGAACGAGTACTTCACCACCGCCCGCAAGGTGATCCGGCAGTACGGCGGGGTGGTCGAGAAGTACATCGGCGACGCGGTGATGGCCCTGTTCGGCGCGCCGGTGGCCACCGAGAACGACCCGCTGCGCTGCGTCCGGTCCGGGCTGGAGCTGCAACGGCTGCTGCCCCGCCAGGCCCGCATCGCCGCCGCCGGCCTGAGCTTCCGGGTCGGCATCGCCAGCGGCGAGGCGCTGGTCGACCTGGCCGCTGCGCGCGACGGCGGGCAGGCGATCGTCGCCGGCGACGTGGTCAACACGGCGGCCCGGCTGCAGGCGCTGGCCCCGCCCGGCGGGGTGTACCTGGACGAGGACACCTACCGGGCGGTCCGGTCCGAGGTCGAGTGCACCGAGCAGGAGCAGGTGACCCTGCGCGGGCGCTCGGCGCGCAGCCGGGTCTGGCTGGCCGGCGCGCTCCGCCGGCACCGCCCCGGTGAGCTGGAGACCGAGCCGACCCCGCTGGTCGACCGGGAGCACGAGCGCGGCATGCTGATCACCGCGCTGCACCGGACGGTACGCAACCACGTCCCGCAGCTCGTCACGATCTTCGGCGCACCCGGGATCGGCAAGAGCCGGCTGATCCGGGAGCTGGCCCGGCACGCGGCCACCATCGTGGACCCGCCGATCTGCTGGCGGGTCGGGCACTGCCCGCCGTTCGGGGAGAACGTCACCTACGCCGCGCTGGCCGACATCGTCAAGGCGGAGGCCTCGATCCTGGACTCCGACGACGAGTCCACCGCCCGGCGCCGGCTGGGCGCCGCGGTCAGCGAGCTGACCACGGGCGATGACGGGATACGGCTGGCCGACGCGCTCGGCCCGCTGGTCGGGCTGCCCGGGGCGGGCCTGTCGCTCGTCGAGACCGAACAGTCCTGGCGGCGGTTCATCCTGGCCATGGCCCAGCGCCAGCCGACCGTGCTGGTGTTCGAGGACATGCACTGGGCCGACGAGACCATGCTGCGGTTCGTGGAGATGCTCGGCGCGTCGGCGCGCGGGCTGCCGCTGCTGATCATCTGTACCGCCCGGCCCGAGCTGCGCGAGCGGCAGCCGAGCTGGACCAGCACGATCACCGGTACCATCTCGATCTCCCTGCCACCGCTGGGCGACAACGACATCAGCACCATGTACTCGCTGATGTTCGGGCAGCACGCGGTCACCCCGGACGAGCTGGTCGAGCTGGCCGACGGCAACCCGCTCTACGCGCACGAGTACGTGCGGATGCTCTTGGAGCGGGGGGTGCTGCGCCCGGCCGGCACCGAATGGGCGCTCAAGGCCGGCGAGGTGCCGCCGATGCCGGACAACGTCCAGGCGGTCATCGCCAACCGGCTGGACCTGCTCGACCCGGCCGACCGGGCGATCCTGCAGGCCGCCGCCGTGGTCGGGCGCCAGTTCTGGCCGGGCGCGGTGGCCGCTGCGGTCGGGCAGCCGGTCGACGCCGTGGAGTGGGCGCTGCGCCGGCTGGAACAGCGCGACCTGGTGCAGGAGCAGTCGCTGTCGACGATGGCCGGGCAGCTGGAGTACCGGTTCCGGCACATCCTCGTGCGCGACGTGTGCTACCAGCGCCTGCCGCGCGCCGAGCGGGTACTGCGGCATCAGCGCACCGCCGACTGGCTGGTGACCGTCGCCGAGGGGCGGCAGACCGACCTGGCCGAGGTGCTGGCCAACCACCGGTGGGCGGCGCACGAGATCGCCCGCACCCTCGGCGAGGACCCTTCGGCCTACGCCCCGGCGGCCCGCGAGGCGATGCACCGGGCGGCCTGCCGGGCCTACGCCCTGCACGCGCTGAGCACCGCGGCCGAGTGGGTCGACCGGGCCCGCGGGCTGCACCTGCCGACCGACCTGACCCTCGAACTGTTCGCCGCGGAGCTGGCCTTCTACCGCGACGGCGACGCGTTCCTGCGCGAGGGCGGGATGGGCCGGCTGACCGCGCTGGCCGAGCAGCTCAGCACCGGCGGCGACCCGGAGGGCGCGGCCAAGGCGTGGACGCTGCTCGGGATCGCCGCGTGGAGCCGGGCCGACCGGCCGGCCGCGCTGAACTACCTCGACCGCGCGGTGGAGCTGTTCGACGCGCTGCCCGACACCGCCGAGAAGGCCAACGCGCTGCTGGAGCTGGCCCGGCTGCACATGCTCAACTTCGAGCTGGAACCGACCATCCTCGCCGCCGACGCCGCCGCCGAGATGGCCGAGCGGCTGGGCCTGGCCGAGGTGCACGCCAGCGCCACGATCACGGTGGCGACGGCGCGCTACGCGGAGGGCGAGCCGAGCGCGTACCCCCAGCTCGGCGAGATCGTCGAACACTGCCGGCGGCACCAGCTGTCCAGCCGCCGCCGGGCCCTGCAGAACCTCGCCTGGGCGCAGTTCGAGGAGGGCGACATCGAGGGCTCCAAGCGGCTGCTCGACGAGCTGCGCAAGCTGGACCTGGCCAGCGGCCACGGGCTGGCCACGAGCTTCGCCGACGAGGCCGGCCGGGCGTACTTCGCCGGGGACTGGGCGGCCTCGATCGCCGCCGCCCGGGCCTCGGTGAACCGCCCCACGGCGGAGTGGGACCTCCACGTGGTGCCGCAGTCCGCGTGGCTGCGGGAGCTGCGCGGCGAGCCGGTCGAGGCGGACGAGGTCGAGCGGGCGGTGTCGGCCGCCAAGCGGGGCGGGTTCCACCGGGTGCTGCTGTCCACTCTGGCGCACACCGCGCTGTACCACGCGGTGTGCGGGCGGGTGGCCGAGGCGGTCGCCGCGCTGGGTGAGCTGGAGGCCGACTGGGTGACCACCCGCATGATCGCCTCCGGCGAGTGGGTCTCCGCCGCCGCGGCCGCGGCGGTGCTGCTCGACGTGGACAGCGCGGCCCGGGTCCGGGCGATGCTCAAGCGCAGCCCCCGCCAGACGCCCTGGGTGACCGCGGCGATGGCCACGCTGGAGGGTCGGCTCACCGGGGACGCCACCTGCCACCTGGAGGCCGCCGGGGGGTACGCGCGGATCGGCAACGCGAGCAGCCGGATCCTCGCGCTCGTGGCGGCCGCCCGGGCCCTGGTCGCGGCCGGTGACCTGGAGCACGCCGAGCCCGTGGTGGCCGAGCTGGGCTCCTCGGCCGTGGCCTGCTGCTTGGCCTGCTGCGCCTTGACCTTCTGCGCGTAGACGTCGACGTACTCGCGCCCGGACAGCTCCATCAGCTCGTACATGATCTCGTCGGTCACCGCCCGCTCGATGAACCGGTCCCCGGCCATCCCGGCGTAGCGGGAGAAGCTGATCGGCGCGCCGAACCGGATCCGTACCCGCCGGATCTTCGGCATCAGCCGGCCGAGCGGCTGGATCTCGTCGGAGTTGAGCATGACCACCGGGATCACCGGGGCGCGGCTCTCCAGGGCCAGCCGGGCCACCCCGGTCTTGCCCCGGTAGAGCCGCCCGTCCGGGGAGCGGGTGCCCTCCGGGTAGATCCCGAAGAGCTTGCCCTCACGCAGGACCCGCAGGCCGGTCTCGATCGCGGCCTGGGCCGCCCGGCCACCCGAGCGGTCCACCGGGATCGTCCCGGTGCCAATGAAGAACGCCCGGATCAGGAAGCCCTTGAGCCCCCGGCCGGTGAAGTACTCGGCCTTGGCGACGAAGGTGACCTTCCGCTTCACCATCAGCGGCATGAAGATCGAGTCGGAGAACGACAGGTGGTTGCTGGCGATGATGGCCGCCCCATGGTCAGGCACGTGCTCCCGGCCCTCCACGATCGGCCGAAAGATCAGTCTCAGCCAAGGGCCCAGCAGCACGTACTTGAGCAGGTTGTACAGCACACCCGTCCCTTCCGACGCGCCCGCCGGCGCGCGACCGCCAGTCCGAACTGAGCCTACGGAGCCCGCGGTCCCCGCCACAACGGACTCCCGCAACTGGCCGGTCCCGTGTCAGGATTCACCGGAGGCGCTGGCGCACGGCCAGGGCGCGGGTACGAGGAGGGCACGGTGACCTCGGGCGGCCCCCGCCGGGGACGGCGGGACAACGGGCTCATCGCCGCCGTGTACGCCGCGGCCGGCGACGTCGACCCGAGAGTCGGCGAGCACCTGCTCGACGTGCTCGCGGTCCGCGGCATCGCCGCCTACCTGCAACCCGCGTCCGACCTGCATCCGGTCACCCGGACCACCACGCTGCCGGCGCGCCCGACCGACCGGCTCTTCGTCGACCGGGAGCACCTGGACACCGCGCGCGGCTACCTCGCCCAGCTCGCCGAGGAGACCGGGCCCACCGAACCGGACATCGACGAGGCGTTCGCCGGCATCGTGGCCGGCTTCGACACCCGCGCCGAGAAGGTGACCTGGCCGGCGGCCGAAGACGTGTTCGACGAGACCGACGACGACGCGGACGAGGAACCGCCAGCCACCCGGCTGCGGCGCTGGCGGCGCAGCACGGTCGACCCGGCCCGCTCCTCCGAGGACGACCTCGGGACCGGCGTCGAGGCCGAGGAGGAGGGCGACGACGAGGGGTACGTGCCGCCGCCGCCCCCGCCGCTGCCCCGGATCTCGCTGGTGACCGTCCTCGCGGTGGTGTCGGTCGTCGCCGGGTTCGTGCTCTTCTTCAACCCCGACCTGCTGCCGGTCACCGACGCGGTGACCATGGTGCTCGGCTTCGGCGCGATCCTCGGCGGGTTCGCCGCCCTGATCTGGCGGCTGCGCTCCGGCGATGACGACGACTGGGACCCCGACGACGGCGCGGTCGTCTGAGCCGCGTCACGTCTTCTCCAGCCAGTCCAGGATCGCGTCGATCGGCTCCGTCCAGCGGGCGTCGAGCATCAGGTCGTGGCCCATGCCGGGGAAGAGCAACGGGGCCACGCCGCACCAGCTCGCCGCCCGCTCCAGCGCGGACCGTGGGACCAACCGGTCGTCGGGGCTGCCGACGACCAGCACCGGCGGGGCGCCGACCGGCTTTTCCGGGGTACCGGCGACCAGCAGCTCCCACTGCGCCCGCGCGGCGGCCCGGCCCAGGCGGCTCAGGTACCCGCGCGCCACCGAGTTGGGCAGCTCCCGGCTGAACAGCTGCCCGCGCCGGGGACGCAGCCCCGCGCCGAACAGCGCCGGCAGGGTACCCAGCGGGTCGCGCGCGGCGATCGCGAGGCTGGTGCGCGGGCCGCCCAGCACCGGCGAGACCAGCACCCCGGCCCGGGCCGGGTACCGGGCCATCGCCCGCGCCACCACGAGCCCCGAGGCACCGTGCCCGACCAGTACCGCCTGGCGCGGCAACGACGCGGCGACCTGCACCACGTCGTGCACGTACGCCCGCAGGCCGGTCTTGGGCGCGTTGCCGCTGGTGCCGTGTCCGCGCAGGCTCATCGCGTAGGCCGGGAAGCCGCGTTCGGCGGTGCGCTCCAGCCAGTGCTCGGCGAAGGCCCACGCGCCGTGCCCGAACCCGGGCACGAACAGCACCGGTGGCCGGCGCTCGTCCAGCTCTGGTCCGGCATGGCGGACCTCACGGCGCACCGGCGCCGGCGGGAAGGCCCACTCGCGGGACCGGACGATCCTGGTCATGAGGCTGCCTCCTGGTTCGCTTCACGGTGCCGCCTGCAGGCGCGGCCATCGCCGCCCGCCGCGCCCCGGCTGCGCCGGCGCGTCGGCCAGCTCAAGCCACGCCGCGGCACCGCTGCGCTCACTGGGCCACCTCGAGCTCGTCCAGCACGTGTTGCAGCGTCCGCAGGTAGAGGACGTGGTTGACCTCGAACCAGTGGCGGGTGGAGTCGACCAGCTTGGCATGGGTGAACCGCCCGTCGGGCGCGCCGGCGATGCTCGTCCAGAACGTCGCCGCCCGGCGCGGATCGGTCGCGCGCAGCCGCAGCCACCGGGCGAACGCCACCGACTGCCAGTGGGCGATCGGGAAGACCCCGCCGTCGGGCTGGACCAGGCAGGTGACGAACAGCGTCGGGTACTGCCGGGAGAACGCGTGCAGGTGCAGGTGCGGGCGCCCGTCGGCGTCGGCGGCGAGCAGCTCCGGGGCGAGGAACTCGAACCGCGGCAGGTACCCGGTCGCGAGGATCACCAGATCCGGGTCGATCTCCCGGTCATCGCGCAGCACGACCGCGTGCCGGTCGAACCGGGCCACCTCCCCCACCGGCTCGATGTCGCCGTGCCCGATGTGGTAGACGAGCTGGCTGTTGACGATCGGGTGGGTCTCGTAGAGCTTGTGGTCCGGCTTGGGCAGCCCGAACCGCGTCGGGTCGCCGGCCGCCCGCCGGATCTCCCGTTGCCCCACCCACTGGCGCAGCCGCAGCGGCAGGCGCAGCAGCGCGGTCAGGTCGTTGACCTGGTCGGTGGGGCGGCCGAGCAGGTACTTCGGGGTGTACCAGTACCCGCGCCGGGTCGAGTGCCAGCAGCGGGCGGCCTGCTGCGCGGCCTCGACGGCGATGTCGCAGCCGGTGTTGCCGCCCCCGATCACCAGTACCTTCCGGCCGCGCAACTGCGCCGGATCCTTGTACGCGCTCGCGTGCAGCACCGTGCCGCGATAGTCGGACAGCCCGTCGTACCGGGGCAGCTTCGGCGACCAGTGATGCCCGTTGGCCACGACCACCGCCGCGTACCGCGAGGTGCGTTCCCCCTGCCCGACCCGCGTGGTGACGTCCCAGAACCCCTGCGCCGGGTCACCGGCCGGCTCGACCCGTACCACCTCGGTGCCGAACCAGACGTGCTCGCGCAGCCCGAAGTGCTCGGCGTAGCGCTCCAGGTAGTTGAGCACCTTCGCGTGGTGCGGATAGTCCGGCCAGTCGTCGGGCATCGGGAAGTCCGGGTACTGGGTGCCCGGCTTGGACGAGATCAGGTGCGTGCTGCCGTAGACCGGGCTGCGGTCGTGTCGCCAGTTCCACAGGCCGCCGACGCCGGTCTCCCGTTCGTAGCAGTCCACCGCGAAGCCCTGCTCGCGCAGGTTCTTGACGGCGGCCAGCCCGCTCGCCCCGGCCCCGATCACGCAGACCGCCTCGCCCCGGTCGTAGACCGGGCGATCACCCCGCCAGATCGTCGCCGTGGCTCCGGTCGTTTCCCATCCGGAGTCGTGGTCCACCGGCAACTCCCCACCTCGCAAGCGGTCCGCAACGCGGCGTGACCGGGCCATCCTTGCGAGTCTGGAGGGGTTTGTCCACCCCGGGTTCCGGGCCCGGCCGGGGCCCGGGCCGGCAGCCGGGATCGGCGCGTCAGCCCGGCAGGGTCAGCTCCGCCACGACCGGCAGGTGGTCGCTGGCCCGGCGGGCCGCCGGCGAGTCGACGACCCGGTACCCGGTGACCGTGACGCGCGGGTCGACCAGGATCGCGTCGAGCTGCCACCCCGCCACCGGGAACGTGGCGGTCGCGGTGCCTCCGGCGGCGTCGGTCAGGCCGGCCGTGAGCGCCTGCCAGGCCGGTCCCCCGGGCTCTTCGTTCAGGTCCGCGCCGAGGATCACCGGCGCGTCGAGGTCGGCGAGCGCCTTCGCCAGCCGCTGCGCCTGCGCCGGGCGTTCCGTCGCGTCGATGGACAGGTGGGAGCCGACGACCACGAACGGCGCCCCGCCGACGGTGCACCGCGCGAACGCGGCCCCGCGCAGGTGCCGCCCCGGCGTCAGCGGGTACCGCAGCGCCCAGTCCTCGCCCGCCCGGATCCGCAGGCTGGTCAGGATGACGTTGCCCAGCGACGGGGCGCCACCGGTGACGTAGACCATGCCGAGGTCGTGGGCGAGATGGGCGCAGCGGCTGCGCCAGCGCAGCCGGCGCGGCGCCTCCTGCACGATCAGCACGTCGGGGTCGAGGTCGCGGACCACCTCGGCGAGCGCGGCCCGGTCGTCGCGCAACCCGTGCACGTTGTACGTCGCCACGCGCAACACTCAGAGCCTCCGGGCCAGGTCGGCGGCGCCCACGACGCCGGCGGTGTTGCCGAGCAGGGCGCCCCGGATCTCCGCGACCGGCAGCCGCCCGCGCTGCGCCAGCGCCTCGGGAAACTCGTCCCGGATCGGCCGCAGCAGCAGGTCGCCGGCGTCGATCACGCCTCCGCCGATGACGAGGACCTGCGGGTCGACGATCTGCACCAGGTCGGACAGCCCGTGCGCCAGCCAGTAGCCGATCTCCCGGAACGCGTCCAGCGCCGCCGCGTCGCCGGTGCGCGCGGCGGCCGTCACCATCGGTCCGGTGATCGCGGCCGGGTCGCCCCCGGCGAGGTCCAGCAGGGCGCCGGCCTGCTCCGGATCCTGTTCGGCGGTGGCCCGGGCGAAGCGCACCAGCGCTTTCCCACTGGCGTACTGCTCGATGCAGCCGCGCTTGCCGCACCCGCACGGGTGCCCGTCCGGTACCGCGGTCACGTGGCCCAGCTCGCCGGCGATCCCGTGCGCGCCCCGGACCAGCTCGCCGCCGAGGATCAGCGCGCCGCCGATGCCGGTACCCACGGTGAACATCGCCATCGAGTCGTCCGCGTCGGCCCCCGCCCCGAACTGGAACTCCGCCCACGCCGCCACGTTGGCGTCGTTCTCCACCACGACCGGTACCGTCACGTGCCGCGCGATCTCCTCGCGCAGCGGCTCGTTGCGCCAGGCCAGGTTCGGCGCGAAGAGCACGGTCGAGCGCTTGGCGTCGATCCATCCGGCCGCCCCGATGCCCACCGCCTCGACGTCGTACGCGGCGCTCAGCTCCTTGATCACCTCGAAAATGCTGGCCAGCGTGCCGGCCACGTCGTCGGCAGGGGTGGGCCGGCGGGCCTGGGCCAGCACGTCGCCGTCGTCGTTGACGACCCCGCCGAGCACCTTGGTACCGCCGATGTCGACGCCCATGGTCAACCGCACGCCCTGCTCTCCCTCCGCCTACTCCGCCTTCCCCGTGCCGTCAGGACGCCGGCTCCTCTGGTGGTGCCGGTGGTGGGGCCGGTGATGGTGCCGGCGCGGTGGTCGCCGCGCGCCAGACGTCGCCCCCGTCGGCCGGGGTGGGCGGCGCCGGCTCGTCGGCCCGGGTCGCGGCCCGCCAGGTGGGGCCGCTGTCGCGCGGCCGCGGCGCCGGCCGCGGCCGGGGCGGGGCGGGCTGGAAGGCCCGCAGGACCGCCGCGATCCCGGTCGCCACGTCGCTCGCCCCGCTGGCCACCTTCCACGCGAACTCCGGACTCGGGTTGCGCACCGCGGCGATCCCCCGGCACACCGGGCAGACACAACATTCAGGGGTACCGGTGGAGATGCGCTCATGCCCGAGGAAGCGCCCGGCGCCGCGCATCGCGTAGGCGGCCGCCGCGAGTGCCGTGGAGACCAGCCGGTCGGTCTCCTCGCGGATGTCCGGTCCCGCGGCCATCATCCCTCCACCCGTCGTTTGAGGTCGCGCAGCGCGCTGTCCATGATCATCTTCTCGGCCTTGCGCTTGAACATGCCGAGCATGCCGATCGACAGCTCGACCGCCAGGGTGTAGGTCACCGTGGACGTGCCGTCGTCGTTTTCCTCGAGGTCGTACGAGCCGACCTGGGTCTTCTGGATCTTGGACGGCGCGGTCAGGTGCCACTGGATCCGGGAGATGTCCTCGGCGTACTCGTAGGCCAGCGTGTACTCGTCCTGGAGCACTCCGGCGTCGAGCACGAAGCGGACCTGGCTCGCGTACCCGTCCTCATACTCCTCGATGACCTCGGCCCGCTTGACCGCGGACACCCACTCGGGGTAACTCCCGAAGTCACAGATCACCTCGGCGATCCGGGCGCGCGGCGCCGCGATCACGATGGATTGCGTGGAGGTCTCCGCCATGCTGGGCAGGCTACCCGGCCAGGCACGGCGGGAGTAAGCCGACCGGCCTGGACGACACCCCGGCTGGTGACCCACGCTGGCGGTAGCGCCCGGTAGGTTGCGGGTGACCTGAGGAACAGGAGACAGGCGTGCGAGAGTTCTCCGTACCGGCCAAGGTAGACATCGGCGACGCCGCGAACCTGACCGATCTGGTCTGGGACAACGCGGCCGAGGCACCGGACACCGCCCAGTTCTCCCGGCGGGATGCGGAGGGCTCGCGCGACGTCACCTGCGCTGAGTTCCGCACCCAGGTGGTCCGGCTGGCGGCCGGGCTGGTCGCCGCCGGCGTCGAGCCCGGTGACCGGGTGGCCCTGATGAGCAAGACGCGGTACGAGTGGACGCTGGCCGACTTCGCCATCTGGGCGGCCGGCGGGGTGACCGTGCCGATCTACGAGACCTCCAGCGCCGAGCAGGTCGAGTGGATCCTGTCCGACTCCGGCGCGGTGGCCTGCGTGGTGGAGACCGACCGGCACGCCACCACGGTGGCCGACGTGCGGGACCGGGTACCGGGGTTGCGCGAGGTCTGGCAGATCGAGTCCGGCGGGCTGGACGCGCTGGCGGAGGCCGGCGCCGCCGTCCCGGACGAGGCGGTCGAGCAGCGCCGCCGGCACGCGCGCGCCGACGACGTCGCCACGCTCATCTACACCTCCGGCACCACCGGGCGCCCGAAGGGTTGCGTGCTGACCCACCGCAACCTCTACGCCAACGCCGCCAACGCGGTGGCCGCCATCCCGGAGCTGTTCCACGAGGGCGCCGCCACCCTGCTGTTCCTGCCGCTGGCACACTCCTTCGCCCGGCTGATCCAGAACGCCGTGGTGCGCGCCCGGTGCCGGATGGGCCACGCGGGCGACGTCAAGAACCTGGTCGGCGACCTGCAGGATTTCCAGCCCACGTTCGTCCTCGCAGTACCCCGGGTGTTCGAGAAGGTCTACAACACCGCCCGCCAGCGCGCGCACGCCGACGGCAAGGGCGCGATCTTCGACCGGGCCGAGCGGGCCGCCGTGTCCTACAGCGAGGCGCTGGACCGCCGGGGCGGGCCGGGCCTGCTGCTGCGGCTGGAGCACGGGCTCTTCGACCGGCTGGTGTACGGCAAGCTGCGTGGCGCGCTGGGCGGCAAGTGCGCGTGGGCGATCTCCGGCGGCGCGCCGCTGGGTACCCGGCTCGCGCATTTCTTCCGCGGCATCGGGGTGGCCATCCTCGAGGGGTACGGGCTGACCGAGACCGCGCCGGCCGTCGCGTGCAACCTGCCCACCGCGACCCGCATCGGCACCGTGGGCCGGCCGCAGCCCGGCGTCACCGTACGGATCACCGACGACGGGGAGATCCTCGTCCAGGGCGACCTGGTGTTCCGCGGGTACTGGAACAACCCGGACGCGACCGCCGACGTGCTCGACGCCGACGGCTGGTTCCACACCGGCGACCTCGGCGCGCTGGACGACGACGGGTACCTGAGGATCACCGGCCGGAAGAAGGAGATCATCGTCACCGCCGGTGGCAAGAACGTCGCCCCCGCGGTGCTGGAGGACCGGGTGCGCGCCCACCCGCTGGTGAGCCAGTGCGTGGTGGTCGGCGACGGGCAGCCGTTCATCGGCGCGCTGGTCACCATCGACGAGGAGGGATGGCCGAAGTGGCTGGAAAGCAACGGCAAGCCGGCCGACGCGGCAGTGGCGGACCTGCGCGAGGATGAGGCCCTGCGGAAAGAGATCCAGCAGGCGGTCGACGACGCCAACCTCGCGGTGTCGCGGGCCGAGGCCATCCGGGTCTTCCGGATCCTCCCGCACGACTGGTCGGAGGAGACCGGCGAGATCACCCCGTCCCTGAAGGTCAAGCGCAACGTGGTACTCAAGCGGTACGCCGACGAGATCGCGGCGATCTATGCGTGACCGGCCCGGCACCGACCCGGACGGCCAGCGCCAGTGGCACGGGCCGCATCCCGCGACCGTGGCCGCCCGGCTCATCCTGGTCGTGCTGGTCGGGACGCTGAGCGTCGACGCCACCCAGGAGCCGTCCCGGGTGTTCTGGGCGATCCTGCTGGCGGTGATCGGGGTGCCCGCCGCCCTCGCGCCGCAGCACCGGTTCATCGGTCCGCTGACCCGGCTCGCGGAGGTGGTGATCACCTGCCTCGCCGCCGACGTCATCGTGGCCCACGCGGCACCGGGCAACCAGCTCTTCCGGGGCGGCGGGGCGGCCGCCGCGGTCCTGCCCTACCTGCTGATCCCGATCGTCGCCGCCGCGCTGTACCGGCGCCGCGTGGAGACCGGGGTGCTCCTGGGGGTCGCGACCGCGCTGCTGGTCGGCCTCGCGATCCTCGACATCCGGCTGGTGGACCGCAGCGCGTACCTGGTGGTCACCTTCGAGTGGCTGCTGTTCAGCGCGCTGGCCGCCGCGGTCACCGACGCGCTGCAACGCACCATCCAGGAACGCCGGGACCGCCCGCAGCCCTACGCCGAGGCCACCCGGCTGCTGACCCAGCTGCGCAGCGTGGCCCGGCAGCTTCCCGGCGCCACGCTGGACCCGGGCGGACTGGCCGAGCACCTGATCGAGGAGGTGCGCACGGTCGCCCGGGTGGACCGGGCCGCGGTGCTCTGCGCCGGCGGCGGCTCCCGGCTGGTGATCCTCGCCCAGATGGGGGTCGACCACATCGACTGGGAGACCACGCTGGACTCCGACTCGGCGATCTCCGACGCGTGGGCCACCCAGCAGCCGCAGACGGTCAACCGCTCGCAGGCCCGCTCGCACCCCGGCGGCGAGGTGTGCGCCCTGGTGGTACCGCTGGTCGCCGGGGTACGCACGGTGGGCCTGCTCGCCGTCGAGGCGGACGCGCTCGGGGCGTACCCGCCCGCCGTCGCGGGGCGCGTGGTCGGCCTGGCCGCGCCGGCCGCGCTGCGGCTGGAGGCGGCGCTGCTCTTCGACGAGGTGCGTTCGCTGGCCACCAACGAGGAGCGGCAGCGGCTGGCCCGGGAGATCCACGACGGGGTGGCCCAGGAGCTGGTCATGGTCGGGTACGGCATCGACAACGCGCTGGCCGTTCTCCCCGAGGACGCCAAGGACGCCGCCGACGAGCTGCGTATCCTGCGCAACGAGGTGACCCGCGTGATCACCGAGCTGCGCCTGTCCCTGTTCGAGCTGCGCAGCGAGGTCGACCGGCACGGCGGGCTCACCGCGGCCATCGCCGAGTACGCGCGCACCGTCGGCGCCTCCGCCGGGCTTCGGGTCCACCTGTCGCTGGACGAGTCGACCGCCCGGCTGCCCGCGGCGATCGAGGCGGAGCTGCTCCGGATCGCCCAGGAGGCGATCACCAACGCGCGCAAGCACGCGGGGGCCGCGAACCTCTGGGTCACCTGCGCGGTGGACCCCCCGTTCGCCCAAATTGAAGTGTCGGATGACGGTCACGGCATCACTGACCAGCGCGCCGACGGGCGCTACGGCCTTGCAATCATGGCGGAAAGGGCGGAACGTATCCGTGGCCGCCTTGAGATCACGCCGCGTAACCCGAACGGTACGCGGGTAGCGGTGCTCTTGGGCGCGTCGCTTCGACGGGGTACCTTGTCCGCACCAGAAGGGAAGAACACCGGGTATGTCCACTAGCGCCACGCCGACGACCCGCACCAAGGTGCTGCTCGTTGATGATCATGACCTTATCCGCAAGGGCCTGCGGCACGCGTTCGAGCGCGACCGGCAGTTCGAGGTGGTCGGCGAAGCCGCCACCGCCGCAGAGGCCGTCCGCCAGGCCGGCGCCCTCCAACCCGACGTCGTGATCATGGACCTCAGGCTCCCCGACGGCAGCGGGCTCGAAGCGACCCGGGCGCTCCGCAAGACCAGCAACACCATGGGCATCGTGGTGCTCACCATGTACGCCGGTGACGACCAGCTCTTCGGTGCCCTCGAAGCCGGCGCCAGCGCGTTCGTCCCCAAAACCGCCCCGGCCGACGAGGTCGTCGCCGCGGCCCGGCACGCGGCCAGCGCGCCCAGCGCGTTCACCGCCGCGGATCTCGCCGAGGCGATGAAGCGCCGGCTGGCCCCGACCGGCCCCCAGCTCTCCCCCCGCGAGGGCCAGGTGCTGCGCCTGCTGGCCGACGGGATGAGCGTGGCCGGCATCGCCAAGCAGCTGTTCGTCAGCGAGTCGACGGCCAAGACGCACATCTCGAAGCTGTACGAGAAGCTGGGCGCCGCCAACCGGGCCCAGGCCCTGATGACCGCGCTGCGCCTCGGGCTGCTGGAAGCGCCGGACGCGCCGAAGTTCTGACCCGCGGGACCTGCGCCCTATGCCCCGGGCGCCGGTACCCGCGAGGGCAGCGGTCGGTGGGTCAGGCGCCGGAACGCCAGGTAGGCCTCGCACCCCAGGCAGAGCCCGAAGGCGGCGTTGAGGAACGCCGCCAGCAGCGCGAACGCGGTGAACACCAGGCCGACCAGCCCGGCGCCGAGCAGGTACCCCACGGCGGCGACTCCGGTGAAAACCAGCCCGACGGCCTGCGCGAACCGTACCGGCGCCGCCGGCTCCAGCTCACCCGGCCGGGGTAGCCGGGGCGCGAGCAGGACCCGGTAGATCAGCCCGTACGGCGAGTACCGCGGCGCGAGCGCGGCGACCGCGAACACGACCGCCTGGGCCAGCGCCAGCCACCCGGCGGAGAAGATCAGGACGAGCACCAGGACCGCGCTGGTGACGGCGGCGGCGAAGCGCGGGCCACGCGGATCGAGCAGCGTCATCGGGCGGCACCCGTCGGGAGCAGCGGGGCGATGGCCGCGATGACCTGGGCCCGGGTCGGGGTACCGGTGGCGCGCTGCACGACGGTGCCGGTGCGGTCGACCACGAGCACCGTCGGGGTGCGCCAGACGTGCAGCCGCCGTACCGCCTCCAGGTGCGCCTCGGCGTCGACCTCGACGTGCCGTACCCCCTCGAAGCGCTCGGCCACCGCGGCGCACAGCTGCCGGGTGACCCGGCACGGCGCGCAGAACGCCGAGGAGAACTGCAGCAGCGTGACCGGCGTGCCGGCGAGCACCCCGAGCGCGGCGAGGTCGTCGGGCACGGCGGCCACGCGGGCCACCGGACGCAGCCGCCCGTCGCGGCGCCGCCACCAGAGGCCGGCCCCGGTGGCAACGGCGAGCACCCCGAGCGCGGTTATCAGGCCAGCCATCACGGTGTCCACGATGCCACGGCGCGGCGGGCTGACCTAGCGCGGTCGTCCGACATCGACACGGATCCCTTCATCTTCCGCGCAATCGGCCAAGCCGCGGCTCGGCGCCCGCGCCGCCGGCACCTACCTCGACGCCGGCAGCGGGCGCATGGTCATTACGGTCACCGACGAGGCCGCCGCGTCGACCGTCGGTCCGCCGGCGCCGTCCCGAAGCTCGTCACCCGCAGCTCGGCCCAGCTTGACCGGGTCTCCGCCGGGCTGTACCGGGCCCTGCCGTTCGCCGGTACCGCCTGGGCCGTCGACCAGGTGACCAACCAGGTCGTCGTGTCGGTCGACAGCACGGTCACCGGCGCCCGGCTCGCCCGCGTCGAGGCGGCGGTGGCGAGCTTCGGCGACGCGGCCCGGCTCGAACGCCTCCCCGGCACGCTGAGCGTCGAGATCAACGGTGGCTCGGCGATCTACACCGGATCGGCGCGCTGCTCGCTGGGCTTCAACGTGCGCCGCGGCAACACGTTCTTCTTCCTGACCGCCGGGCACTGCACCAACATCGGCTCCACCTGGTGGGCGAACGCGAGCCACTCGACCGTGCTGGGCAACCGCGTGGGTACCAGCTTCCCAGGCAACGACTACGGCATCGTGCAGTACACCAACCCGAACGTGTCGCACCCGGGCAGCGTGAACCTCTACGGCGGCTCGCAGGACATCGCCACCGCGGGCAACGCCGTGGTCGGCCAGACGGTACGGCGCAGCGGCAGCACGACCCACGTGCACAGCGGCGTCGTCACCGCGGTCAACGCGACGGTCCGGTACCCGCAAGGCACCGTCACCGGACTCATCCGCACGACGGTGTGCGCCGAGCCCGGCGACAGCGGCGGCTCGCTCTTCGCCGGCACCGTCGCGCTCGGCCTGACCTCCGGCGGCAGCGGCAACTGCACCACCGGCGGGGTCACGTTCTTCCAGCCGGTGACCGAGCCGCTGGCCGTCTTCGGCGTCAGCGTCTACTGAGCACTGCTTCGCCGGCCGGTGCCGTCACGGGGGATCGGTGCCGGCCAGCAGCGCGGCCATCCGGTCGGCCTGGGTGTCCCAGCGCCACCGCTCCTCCACCCAGGCCCGGCCGGCGGCCCCGAGCCGGCGCGCCAGGTCGCGGTCGGTCAGGAGCTTGACCAGCCGGCCGGCGAGCGCGTCGAGGTCGTGTCCGTCGACGAGGTAGCCGGTCTCGCCGTCGCGCACCGCGTCGGGTGAGCCGCCCGAGTCGCCGGCCACGACCGGCAGCCCGGTGGCGGAGGCCTCCAGGAAGACGATGCCGAACCCCTCCACGTCCAGGCCACCGCGCCGGGTGCGGCACGGCATCGCGTAGACGTCCCCCGCCGCGTAGTGCGCGGGCAGCTCCGGCCACGGTACCGAGCCCGTGAAGATTACCGGCAGGTCGCCGGCGAGGCGGCGCAGCGTCTTGCCGTAGGGGCCACCGCCGACGATCAGCAGGGCGGCGTCCGGGCACCGCCGCCGCACCGCGGGCAGCGCCCGGATCAGCGCGTCCTGGCCCTTGCGGGCGACCAGCCGGGAGACGCACACGATCACCGGCCGGTCGGACAACCCGTACCGGCGGCGCACCGCGCTCCCGTCGACGCCTGGGTGATAGACGTCGGTGTCCACGCCGGGCGCGAGCTGGCACAGCTCGGTGCGCCCGTGCAGGGCCCGGTCGAGCCGGACCCGGAAGTACTCCGCCAGGTAGGTGACCACGTCGACCCCGTCACCGATGCGCCGCAGGAGCTGCCGGGCCCCGGGCAGCACCGCCCAGCCGGCCTCGTGCCCGTGCGTCTGCGCCACCGCCCGCCCGATCCGCGCCCGGCGGCGCAGGCCGGCGGCGAGCAACCCGAGCGGGGCCGCCGCCCCGAACCACACGGTGTCGCAGCCGTGCGCCCGGGCCAGCGCCGCCGCCCGGCGCGCGACGGACGGGGTGGGCAGTAGCATCCCGGTGTCCTCGCGGACCACCTCGAACAGCTGGTCGGCGTCGAACTTCGCGGCGCCCTTCCAGCTCGACGCGTAGACCAGCAGCGAACCGGGCGGCTGCCGCATGGCGAGGTTGTGCACGAACTGCTGGATCCCGCCCGGCCGCGGCGGAAAGTCATTGGTCACCAGAAGCGTCCGGGTGGGACTCATACGTCGCTCGCTCCGCTGCGCTCGCTCACCGGTTCCTGCCGGGCGTAGGCGCGGGCGGCGGCCATCCGCTCGACGGTCGTCGGGTGGCTGGCGAAGAGCAGGTGCTCCAGCCGGGGCGGGTCGGGGTCGGCGAGGTTGGTGGCGGCGAGCCGAGCCTCCATCGCCTCGAACGTGGCCGGGTCGTCGGTCAGGCGCAGGGCGTGGTCGTCGGCGCGGGTCTCGATCCGCCGGGACAGCGCGTTCTGCGCGGGGCCCGCGACCAGGCCGGCGAGGGCGGCGAGCGCGAGCAGCAATCCGATCGAGCGGGGTTCGGCGACGGTCGCCACGCCGGCCCGGTGCAGCAGTGCGCTCCACTGACCCACGAGGTATACCGCGATGACCGCGGTGGCGGCGCCGAGCGCGCCGAGCGCGGTGCCGGTGAGCACGTCACCGTCGCGCGCGTGGCCCAGCTCGTGCGCGACCACGCTCTCCACCTCGGCAGGGTCGGCACGCTCCAGCAGCGTGTCGTAGACGACGATGCGCCGGGTCGGGCCGAGCCCGGAGACGTAGGCGTTGACCGCCCGGGTGCGCCGCGACGCGTCGGCCACCAGCACGTCCCGGACCGGTACCCCGTCCCGCTCGGCCAGGGCCAGCAGCGACGCGCGCAACGGCCCGTCGGGCATCGGCGCGAACTTGTTGAAGACGGGCTCGATGAGCACCGGGAACACGAAGGACAGCAGCACGGTCAGCGCCGCCGCCCCCAGAGCCGCCCAGACCCACCACGCCTCACCTGCGTACCGCGCGAGCGCGTAGAACCCGAGCAGCGTGACCGCACCGAGCACGGCCCCGATCGCGTACCCCTTGAGCACGTCCACCGCCCAGCCACCCCAGCGCTGCGTGGACAACCCGTACCGCCGCATGATCACCTCACGCCACGCGGCCAGCGGCAGCGTCACCAGCCCGGTCAGGAAGACCACCGCCAGCCCGCCGGCCACAGCCCGGACCGCCCAGTGCCCGCCGACCGCGGCGACGATCCCCGCCCCGAGCGGGGTGAGCCCGAGCAGCAGCACCACCAGGAGCGAGAGCGCGCGGGCCGCGTACCCCGGCGGCCGCAGCGCCCGGTTGAAGGCCCGGCCCCGGGCCACCGCCTCGACCGGCAGCGACGCCAGCGCCGCCCGGCGGTCCGCCACCGGAGCGGGTGGGCTACGCCGGGGCACCCGGAACAGCGTCACCAACCCGGCCGCGAGGACCAGGCCGGCCATCACCACCGCGGCGCTCAGACGAGGGGTCACGCGATCATCCTAGGCAGCGCGCCGGGGATCGGCCGGATTGCGGGGTACCAGCCGCAGCCGGGGTACCACCCCGGCGTCCGCGAGCACCGCGAGCGCCCGGCGCTCCTCCTCGTCGAGCTCCACGCCGTCCGGCGGGGCGCCGAGCATCACGCTGACCACGCAGCCGCCGCAGGCCGGACCCCGGACGGCACAGTTCTCACAGTCGATGAGCATGGCACTGAGGGTAAGGAAGAGGTGTGACAGGAACGCGATACTGCCTCTGACGAGCCACTGGGCACCCGTCTACGACCCGTCGCCGGGGACCGCCCCGGGCCTCGAAGCTCCGGGGCGGTCCCGCCAAGACCGGCTCAGGCGGCGCTATGCCGAGTGCTACCCGAACCGGGAGACCTTCCCCCAAGTCCACGGGGAAATGCGTCACACCGTGGTACCGCGTTACACCTGGCATCGCGGGTCGTGGTTGCGATCACCGCCTGCCGTGAACGAACCCCACGTCAGACCCGGCCGAGACGGCGGAGCAACGTCGTCGAACTCAGCGGATACGCGCCGTGGCGGCGTACCCCGTCGGCGACCTCGCGGTCGGCGGAGATCACGATGATCGGCCGCCCCGCCGGCTCCGCCCGGACCAGCCGCCGGATCAGCTCGTCGGCGGTCGTCCCCTTCGGCGAGAAGAGCACCCGCACGCCGCGCGGGGTGGCCGGCGGGCCGACCACCCGCTCGGCGCCGTCGAAGACCGCGGTGATCTCCGCCCGGGTCTGCGCGGCCAGCCCGCCCAGCCCGCTGATCAGCCGGCTGCGCTGCTGCTCCAGCGAGATCTCCGGGAACCCGGTCTTGGTGACGTTGTACCCGTCGACGATCAGGTGCGCCTTGGGCAGCGCGAGGAGCTGGTCCAGCCGGGCCGGGTCGTCGGCGTCCAGCGCGCGGGCCTTGCCGGTCTCGAAGCCCTGCCGCCCGGCCGTCTCGGCGGCGACCAGGTCCGCCGGGAGCAGGCTCGACGGCTCCAGGGCCAGCTCCCGCCGCAACCCGACGGCGGCCTGCCCGATGGTCTCCAGCAGCAGCCAGAGCCGGGCGTCGTCGACCTGGCGGGCCTCCTTGGCGCTCTGCCGGTTGGCGCCGGCGGTGGCCTCCGCCTCGGCCAGCCGCGCGCGCAGGCGGCGCAGCTCGGCGTCGTGGTCGGACAGCGTCCGGTTGAGCCGGCCCTTCTCGGTGGCGACCAGCTCGGCGGCCCGTTTCTCCCGGGCCTGGGCATCCCGCAGGGCGCGGTTGAGGGTGCGGTTCTCCTCGCGCAGCCCGGCCGCCTCCTCGCGCAGGCGGGCCAGCTCGTCGCGCAGCTTGTCGGCCTCGACCCGGGCCACCGCCCGGTCGTGCTCGGCGCGGGCGGCCCGCTGCTCGGCGTCGCGCAGCAGCTCGGTCATTGCCGCGCTCTCCGCCTCCGCGCGGACGATCTCGCCGGCCGCCTCCACCAGCTCGGTCCAGCCGGCCGGCCGGCCCAGGTAGGCCAGCGCGGCCACCTCGACCGGGTCGGCGGCGGCCGGGCAGGCGCCCTCCAGGACGGCGGCGCCCAGGTCGCCGGCCTCCTCCAGCACCCGGCCGGCGAGGCGCTGGCGGAACAGCGGGTCGCCGGAAAGCTGGGTCGCGATCGCGGTGCCGGCCAGGCGGGCCCGCCGGTTGGGCGCGAACTTGGCCACCCGGCGGAGGGGTACCGGCAGCTCGTCAACCGGCAGCCCGGTCAGCGCCGCCGCGGCCAGGGCGATCACCCGCTGGCGTACCGGCTCCGGCAGCACGGGCTCGGGCAGGTACGCGGCGTCGTCCGCCACCGGGCGGTCGTCGGGTACCTGCGTCGACATTTATCCAGTGTCGCAGAGCGGACTGTCATACCCCACAAATACCGTTCCCCCGTGCAGCCCTACGTCCAACAGACGTTCGACCAGTTGTTCGACGACCCGCTGGCCCGCCCGCTGCGGGAGACCACGTTCGTGGTGGTCGACCTGGAGACCACCGGGGGCGTCCCGGAGGACTGCGGGATCACCGAGATCGGCGCCGTCAAGATCTGCGGGGGCGAAGAGCTGGCCGAGTTCGGCACGCTGGTCAACCCCGGACGGCCGGTCCCGCCCTTCATCACCGTGCTGACCGGCATCACCGAGGCGATGCTCGCCCCGGCGCCGCCGGTGTCCGAGGTGCTGCCGGCGTTCCTGGAGTTCGCCCTGGGCGCGGTGTGGGTGGCCCACAACGCGCCCTACGACGTCGGGTTCCTGCGCGCCGCCTGTGCCCGGTTCGGCTACCCGTGGCCGGCGCCGAAGGTGCTCGACACGGCCGCGCTGGCGCGCCGGGCGCTGACCCGCGACGAGATACCCGACCGGCGGCTGCGCACCCTGGCCGGGCACTTCCGCACCCGCACCCCGACACACCGCGCGCTCGACGACGCCCGCGCCACGGTCGACGTGCTGCACGCGCTGTTCGGCCGGCTGGGCAGCTTCAAGATCTTCACGCTCGGCGACGCGATCGAGTTCGCCAAGGCGGTCAGCCCCGAGCAGCGGCGCAAGCGCCACCTTGCCGAGGGGCTGCCCGACGGGCCGGGGGTCTACGTGTTCCGCGCGGTCGACGACCGGCCGCTCTACGTCGGCACCAGCGGCGCGATCGCCACCCGGGTCAAGTCCTACTTCACGGCGGCGGAGAAGCGGGCGCGGATCTCCGAGATGCTCGCCGCCGCCGTGCGGGTGGAGGCGATCGAGTGCGCGCACGCTCTGGAGGCCGAGGTCCGCGAGCTGCGGTTGATCGCCGCGCACAAGCCGCCGTACAACCGACGGTCGAAGTTCCCCGAGCGCGGCCATTGGCTGAAGCTGACCGTCGAGGCCTACCCCCGGCTGTCCGTGGTCCGCCAGCTCACCGAGGACGGGGCGACCTACCTCGGCCCGTTCGGTTCCACGCGGGCCGCCGAGCTGGCCGCCGCCGCGCTCTACGACGCCCTGCCGCTGCGCCAGTGCACGGCCAAGCTGTCCCCGCGTACCCCGTCGCCGGCGTGCGCGCTGGCCGAGCTGGGCCGCTGCCCGGCGCCGTGCGAGCACCGGATCTCGGTCGCCGACTACGACCTGCTGGCCGCCGAACCGTTCCGCGCGGCCGCGCTGGCCGACCCCGGACCGGTGGTGACCGGGCTGCTGCGGCGCATCGCCGGCTACGCCATGACCCAGCGGTACGAAGAGGCGGCGGCGGTCCGGGCCCGGCTCGGCGCGCTGCTGCGGGCCACCATCCGGATGCAGCGGCTGCGGTCGGTAACCATGATCGCCGAGCTGGTCGCCGCCCGACCGGCCCGGCCCGGCGGCTGGGAGCTGGCCGTGATCCGGCACGGGCGGCTGGCGGCGGCAGGGGTGTCGCCGCCGGGCACCCATCCGCGGCCGGTGATCGATATGCTGCTGGCCAGCGCGGAGACGGTCCGGCCCGGCCCGGGACCGACGCCGTGCGCCAGCGCGGAGGAGACCGAGCGGGTACTCGCCTGGCTGGAGCGCGACGGCACCCGTCTGGTGCACATTTCGGACGGCTGGGCCCTTCCCGCGGCCGGGGCCAGCAGGTTTCGCGCTCTGTTGACAAAGGTCGAACAGGCGGCGACTCAACCGTACGTGCACCAGTAACTACCCGTTCGGTCGACGGTTAGCAAATTAGGCTATGGGGAATGCACGAGCAAGTGCATGTGCGAACGGCTTCTGCGAGGAGGTGATGAGTGGATCTCACCGCCGGCCCGCGTGCGGGCGCTGATCCATGGCCCCCGCGAAACGGCCGGTCGGGCGGCCCGGGCGCACCCACCCAGCGACGCTCGCCGGCGTCCGGAGGAACCCTGACCGGGCGGTTGCGCGCGTTCCTGCCCTGGCCCACCAACTCCTCCGACGGACCCCTCACCGACCTGGTGCGCGCCCACCGGCAGATCCACTCCGGCGGCGACATCCTCGCGCTGCGCCGCGCGTACGCGACCGCCGAGCGGATGCACTGGGGCCAGAAGCGCAAGAGCGGCGAGGACTACATCACCCACCCGCTGGCCGTCGCGCAGATCCTCGCCGAGCTGGGCATGGACAGCACCACCCTGGTCGCCGCGCTGCTGCACGACACCGTCGAGGACACGAGCTACACGCTGCCCCGGCTGCAGGACGACTTCGGCCCGGAGGTGGCGCTGCTGGTCGACGGGGTGACCAAGTTCGACAAGGGCTTCTTCGGCGCCGACGCCGAGGTGGAGACGATCCGCAAGATGCTCGTCCGGGCCGGGCAGGACGTGCGGGTCCTGGTCATCAAGCTGGCCGACCGGCTGCACAACATGCGCACCATCGACGCCCGCTCCCCCGCCTCCCGGGTGCGCATCGCCAGCGCCACCCGCGACGTACTGGTACCCCTGTGCGACCGGCTGGGCATCCAGGCGCTCAAGCGGGAGCTGGAGGACACCGTCCTGTGGGCGCTGGACCCCGAGGGCTACGACGAGGTCCGCCGGCACGTCGCCAGCCGGCCGCACTGGGGGGCGCTGCTGCACGAGGTGATCAGCACGATCCAGCCGGCGCTGGCCCGCGCGAAGATCAACGCCCGGGTCGGGCCGCGTCCCCGGCACTACTACTCGATCTGGAAGGACGCCCGCGACAAGCACCAGCAGACCCCCCGCGAGATCCCCCGGATCGTGATCATCGTCGAGGGCTCGCAGACCGACTGCTACGCCGCGATGGGCACGGTACACAGCACGTGGCGCCCGGTCCCCGGCCGGTTCAAGGACTTCATCGCCTCCCCGAAGAACAACCTTTACCGCTCGCTGCACACCACCGTGCTCGGACCCGACGGGCAACCGCTCGAAGTGCTGATCCGCACCGAGCCGATGCACCGGGCGGCCGAGTACGGGATCGTGTCCAACTTCCGCTTCCCCGAATACACCACCCGGCTGTCCAAGCAGACCAGGATGGAGCAGTTGGCGTGGCTGCGCCGGGTACTGGACTGGGAGGCGGTGGCCGACGACGCCGCGAAGTTCCTCGACGCGCTGCGCTGCGACCTGTCCGCGGACCAGATCCACGTGTTCACCACCGACGGCCGGCGCATCCAGCTCCCCAGCGGCAGCACCGCCGTCGACCTCGCCTACACCGTGAGCGTCGAGACCGGGCACTCGTGTGTGGCGGCCCAGTGCGGCGGCCGGCTCATCCCCCTGTCCTCTCCGCTCGCCGAGGGCAACGTCGTCGAGATCGTCTGCGGCGACCAGGGCACCTCCGGCCCCTCCCCCGACTGGTTGGACTTCGTCCGCACCCCGCACGCCCGGTTGCAGATCAGCCAGTGGTTCGACGCCGGGGAACCCGCCACGATCGGGCACAAGGTGCGTATCGGCCGGGCGGCCATCGGCCTGGCGCTGCGCCAGCGCAACCGGGGCCTGGCCAACGACGAGCCGCTGATGACACTCGCCGCCGAGCTGGGCTACCCCGACATGGAGGCCCTGCTGGTCGCGGTCGCCGAGCACCGGATCTCTCCCGACGATCTGGTCGAGAAGATGATCGCGGCCGTCGACAAGTTCCCGCTCTAGGGCCCTGCCGCACCGGCGGCGCCCCGCTGGGCGCGGGCGGCACGCTAGGCTCGGCGGTCATGACCAACGGCGCACGGGCGCTCTTCTACCGCGTCTTCTACCGCATGCCCGCGCGCTGGCGCCGCCGCCTGGTCCGGATGGGTACGGCGAAGTTCATCATCGGCGCGGTCGTGCTGGTGCGCTGCGACGACCGGCTGTTACTGGTGCGCCAGCCGCCCGGGCACGGCTGGTCGTTGCCCGCCGGCCTGCTCAAGCGCGGCGAGCCCGCCGAGGTCGGGGCGGCCCGGGAGCTGCTCGAGGAGACCGGCGTGCGGGTCGCGGCCAGCGACCTGGCGCCCGGCCAGCCCAGTGCGGTCGTGCACCACGACGGGCGCTGGGTGGACGTGGTATTCACGGTGCGGGTACCGGCCGACGTGCCGCTCGTACCCGACGGCGCGGAGGTGCTCGAGGTGGCCTGGCACCGGCTCGACGAGCTGCCCCCGCTCACCCGGCCCGCCGCCGAGCTGCTCGCGTACTACGACATCGGGCCGCAGGCGGGCGCCCGGTGACACCGGTCTGCGCCGTCGTGCTCGCCGCCGGCGAGGGGCGCCGGCTGCGCCCGCTGACCGAGGCGGTACCCAAGGCGCTGTGCCCGGTCGGCAACGTACCCCTGCTGGAGCTGGCCCTCGCCCGCGCGGCGGCGCTCGGCCTGGCCGGCATGGCCGACGTGGCGGTCAACGCGTGCTACCTGGCCGACCGGGTGGTCGATTCGGTCGGCGACCGGGCGCACCTGTCCGTTGAGCCCGGCCCGCGCCCGTCCGGTACCTCGGGCGGGGTGGCCCGGCTCGGGGACTGGATCGCCGGGCGGGGCGTGCTCGTGGGCAACGCCGACGCGTACCTGTCCGGTGGCGACCTGGCCGCGCTCCTCGACGGCTGGGACGGCCGGACGGTCCGCCTGCTCGGCGTGCCGACCGCGCCGGACGACCCCTTCCGGTTCGGGGTGCATCAGTTCGCCGGGTACTCGCTGCTGCCGTGGCACCGGGTCGCCGCGCTGCCGACGGAACCGAGCGACCTCGTGCGCACCGTCTGGCGGCCCGCCGAAGCCGCCGGTGAGCTGACCGTCGTCGAGTACGCCGGCACCTACCTCGACACGGGTACCCCGCGCGACTACCTCGCCGCCAACCTGCACGCGGCCGGCCCGTCGGGGCTGCTCGTCGCGGCGGGCGCGCAACTCACCGGCACCGCCGAGCAGGCGGTCATCGGCGCCCGCGCCCGCGTCGCCGGCTCGGTCAAGCGCTGCGTGGTGTGGCCGGACGCCGAGGTGCGGCGCGACGAGCACCTCGTCGACGCGATCCGGTACGGCCGGTCGGGTACGGTGACCGGGTGATAACCGCGATCGTGCTCATCGACTGCGCCACCGACTCCATTCCTGAGGTGGCCGAGGCCCTCGCCGAGCTGCCGGGGGTCAGCGAGGTCTACTCCGTGGCGGGCAGCCTCGACCTGATCGCCATCGTGCGGGTCCGCGAGTTCGACCAGGTCGCCGAGGTGATCGCGGGCGGCATCTCGAAGACCCGGGGTGTGCTCAACACCGACACGCACATCGCGTTCCGCGCGTACTCGCACCACGACCTGGAGGCGGCGTTCTCGATCGGCTTCGCCGACGCCGACTAAAGCGGGTGGCGGACTACGCGATCGAGTACGTCGACCGGGGTACCGACCGGTTGGCGGTGCACGTCTACCCCGAGCCCGACCACGCGTCCGGGCCGGCGGCCGTGCTGCTGCCCGCGATGGGGGTACCGGCCCGGTACTACCGGCCGTTCGCGGCGCACCTGCGCGCCGAAGGGTTCGGCGTGGCCGTCGCCGACCTGCGCGGCACCGGCGACAGCACGCCGCCGCCCCGCCGGCGCTCCCGGTACGGGTACCCGGACCTGGCCGACGACATCGGCGCGGTGCTCGACGCGCTGGGTGCCCGCTTCGCCGGCCGCACCGTGCTGCTGGTCGGCCACTCGCTCGGCGGCCAGGTCGCCCTGCTCCACCTGGCGACCGCGCCGGCGCCGTCCACAGTGGACGGGGTGGTGCTCGTGGCGGTCGGGCTGCCGTACTTCCGCGCCTACCCGGGACGGTGGCGCCAGGCGCGGGTCCTGCAGCTGACCCAGACCGTGGTCGCCACCAGCGCGGTGCTGGGGGTCTGGCCGGGCTGGGGCTTCGGCGGCCGGCAGGCGCGCGGGGTGATCCGGGACTGGGGCTACAGCGCCCGCCACGGGCGCTACCCGGGCGGCCTGGACGCCGCGCTGGCTTCGATGCGCACCCCGGTGCTGGCCGTCACGGTGGAGCACGACACCTACGCCCCAGCCGGGACGACCGACGTGCTGGTCGCGAAGCTGACCGCGGCGTCCGTCGTGCGCGAGCGCTACACCGCGGCGCAGGCCGGTACGCCGGTCGACCACTTCCGGTGGGTACGGGCGTCGGCCGGGCTCGCGCCGCGCATCGCCGGGTTCGCCGCGCGGCTGGACGCCACCCCGCGCTGAGCGCACGGCACCTCCGGCGTCGGCCTGGCGTAGAAGCGCCTACTCCGCGGCGCGGATCGCGCGGGCCAGCTCCACCCAGCGCTCCAGCACCGAGGCCGCCGCCCCGGAGTCGATGGCGTCGGCCGCGCGGTCGAGGCCGGCCTTGACCGCGCCCGGTACGTCGGCGCCGAAGCCGCCCTGTGCGGCCAGGGCGGCGGCGGCGTTGACCACGACCGCGTCCCGGACCGGTCCCTCCTGCCCGGCGAGCAGCTGCCGCGCCACGCCGGCGTTGAACGCGGCGTCGGCACCGCGCAGGTCACCCGGGGCCGAGCGGGCCACACCGAGATCCGCCGCGTCGATGACGTGCTCGGTCACGCCGCCGTCGCGGACCGCCCAGACCCGCGTCGGCGCCGCGGTGGTGAACTCGTCGAGCCCGTCCTCGCCGCGCATCACGAGGACCGAGTCGCCCCGGGCGGCGAACACGTCGGCCATCACCGGCGCCATCCGCAGGTCGGCGCAGCCGACCGCGCCCGACCTCGGCCGGGCCGGATTGGTCAGCGGGCCGAGGAAGTTGAACACCGTCGGTACCCCCAGCTCCCCGCGGGTCGGCCCGGCGTGCCGCAGCCCCGGGTGGAACGCGGCGGCGAAGCAGAACCCGATGCCCGCCTCCTCGACACACCGGGCGACCCCGGCGGCGGACAGGTCCAGCGGCAGCCCGAGGTGCTCCAGCAGGTCGGCGGTACCGCAGGAGGAGGACGCGGCCCGGTTGCCGTGCTTGACCACCTGGACCCCGGCCCCCGCCACGACGAGCGCCGCCATCGTGGAGATGTTCACGGTGTGCGCGCGGTCGCCACCGGTACCCACGACGTCCACCGCGGCCGCACGGGTCTCCTCGGACAGGTGCACCCGCCTCGCGTTGGCCAGCATCGTCGCGACCAGCCCGGCGATCTCGCCCGCGGTCTCCCCCTTGGCCCGTAACGCCACCGCGAACCCGGCGATCTGGGCCGGCGTCGCCGAACCCGACATGATCTCGGCCATCGCCCACGCGGTGTCCTCTGTGGACAGTTCCACGCCGCGCAACAGCGCGCCGATCAGCTGCGGCCAGGTTCGCTCTCCCATGGCGGCCTCCAGGGTGGTGGGGTGCGGGGGTCCGGCGCTAGGCCGAGGCGCGCTCGCGCAGCAGCGCGGCGACGGTACGCCCGGTGGTGATCGGGTCGAGCGGGTGGACGAGGGTGGCGTCGACCTTGGCGTAGGCGGCCAGCCAGCGGTCGGCGGCGCGGGCGATCACCACGGCGATCGGCGGGCACCGGTCCACCTCGTCGCGCAACTGCCGGGCGATGCCCAGGCCCCCGGCCGGGGTCGCCTCGCCGTCGAGCACGAGCAGGTCGACCTCGTACTCGTCGATCAACCGGATGCACTCGTCGTAGGTCGCGGCGTCGACGAACTCGACCTCCAGGTCGGCCGCCGGGCGCACGCCGATGGCCAGCCGCATCCGGTCCCGTACCCGCGGATCGTCGCTGTAGAGAAGGACGGTGTAGGTCATCGTGGCTCCCGCTCGTCGCTGCCCGCTGATCCTACCGGCCCGCGCTGCTCCCACCACGGCGCCTCCCAGACGTCGTCGTCGGGCTCGGCGGCGGCGGCCGGCATGGTGCGGTCCAGGCTGCGGTCGACCCGGCGCGCCTCGCGGTCGGAGGCGAGCATCCACTGCGCCACGAGGACCCCGAGCATGGTGACGCTGACGATCTCGCCGCCGGCCCACAGGATCCCGCCGGCCAGCACCTGGTCGCGGTGCGGATCCGCCCACGACAACCCCAACCGGGGGTACCAGTCCCCGCCGATCAGGTCCCGGCTCTGCATGATGGTCAGCCCGAGTACCGCGTGGAACGGCGTGGACAGCACCATCAGCAGCGCCCGGCCCGGGTAGGGCCAGCGTCCCGGCAACGGGTCCAGCCCGAGCAGCGGCCAGAAGAACAGGCACCCGATGAGCACGAAGTGCGCGTGGACCAGCTCGTGCAGCCACCCGTACGCCAGGGTGGACCGGTACAGCCCGGTGAAGTAGAGCGCGAACGGGGTGGCCACGAAGAGCCCGTAGGCCACGAGCGGGAACGCCAGCACCTTCGCCACCCGGCTGTGCAGCACCGCGACGAGCATCCGGCGCGGCCGTACCGGCAACGTCCGCAGCGCGAGGGTGACCGGCGCGCCCAGGGCCAGGAAGATCGGCGCGATCATGCCGAGCACCATGTGCTGGACCATGTGCACCGACAGCAGCGTCTGGTCGTAGGCCGCCAGGCCCGACAGCGTGACCAGCGCGACCGAGCCCAGCCCCGGGCCGAGGAACAGCACCGTGCGCCCGGCGGGCCAGTGGTCGCCCCGGGCGCGCAGCCGGTGCGCGCCGTACAGATACAGGCCGGCGGCCAGCACGAGGACCACCGCGAGCGGCGAGTCGAGCCGCGCCTGGGTCAGTACCGCGGCGCCGCCGAACGGCGGCAGCGCGGCCGCGACACCGGGCGTGGCCATACCCGCAGGCTAAGCCGGCGCCCCGGCGGCCGCGCGGGCGCCCCAGCAATACCGGGCCCCCGACGCATGAGCATCGGGTTCACGGGCAATAATGACCGCGTGACTGCGGCCTCGGCTTTGGAGAAGAGCCCGATCCATTCACTGACCAGGCCCAACATGGTCAGTGTCGGGACCATCGTCTGGCTCTCCAGCGAACTGATGTTCTTCGCGGCGCTGTTCGCGATGTACTTCTCGATCCGCGCGGCGGACCCGAGCCTGTGGAAGGAGCACACCCCACTCCTGAACGTGTGGTATGCGCTGCCCTTCACGCTGATCCTGGTCTTCTCCTCGGTCACCTGCCAGATCGGGGTGTTCGCCGCGGAGCGGGGCGACGTGTTCGCGCTGCGCCGCTGGTTCGCGTGGACCTTCGTGCTGGGCCTGATCTTCCTGCTCGGCCAGGCCAACGAGTACCGCACCCTGGTCGGCGAGGGTGTCAAGATCAACAGCGACGGGTACGGGTCGGTGTTCTACCTCACCACCGGCTTCCACGGCCTGCACGTCACCGGCGGGCTGATCGCGTTCATCTTCTACATGGCCCGCACCACCATGGGCCGCTTCACCCCGGCGCAGGCCACGGCGGGCATCGTCGTGTCGTACTACTGGCACTTCGTCGACATCGTCTGGGTCGCCCTGTTCTCCATGATCTACCTGCTGAGGTGATCGCACGCATGTCCGCCGTCTCGACCAAGGTGAGGCCATGAGCGCTGCTTCCCCCGACCGCCCCCGCCGCCGCGGTGTGTTCACGCGGTTCGGCGCCCCGCGCCGGCCGCGCAGCCGGCTCCGCCGGCGCCTGGGTGCGGGGGTCCGGCTGATCGCGGCGCTGACGCTGGTCGGTGGCCTCTACACGGCGTTCGCGCCGGGTGCGGTCGCCGAGGACACCGGCGGGCTCTCGCCGGCCGCGCAACAGGGCAAAGGGTACTTCGACCAGAACTGCAGCAGCTGCCACGGCAACAACGCGCAGGGGGTACCCGGCAGGGGGCCCAGCCTGATCGGCGTGGGCTCGGCGGCGGTGGAGTTCCAGGTGACCACCGGCCGGATGCCGCTGGCCCGCCAGGAGGCCCAGGCGGAGAAGAAGAAGCCGCAGCTCACCAACGACCAGGCGCGCGACATCGGGGCCTACATCGAGGCGCTGGGCGGCGGCCCGGCCGTCCCGCCCGGTGACGACCTGCACGCCAAGGGGGATCCGTCCAAGGGCGGCCAGCTCTTCCGGGAGAACTGCGCCTCCTGCCACAGCTACGTCGGCGCCGGCGGGGCGCTGTCCTCGGGCAAGTACGCGCCGGCCATCGACGCGACCGACCGGCAGATGTACGCCGCGATGCTGAGCGGGCCGCAGAACATGCCGGTGTTCGGCGACAACCAGCTCACCCCGCAGGAGAAGGAAGACATCATCGCCTACGTCCAGGGCCTCAAGCAGGACCGCGACCAGGGTGGCTGGGGCATCGGCCGGCTCGGCCCGGTACCCGAGGCGGTGGTCATCTTCCTCGTCGGGATCGTCGCGCTGATCTTTGCTACCTTGTGGATTGCGGGGAAGTCATGAGCACGCACGGACCGTCCGACACCGACCTCGACCCGGCACTGACCGGGTTCGACCTGGTCCGCGCGGGAGCGCGGCGGGACGGCGTCGAGATCGTCCACTACGTGCCGCGGTTCCCGGTGCCGGGCACCAAGCGGGAGAAGCGGATCGAGCGCACGATCGCCGGCCTGTTCCTGCTCGCCGGCCTGGCCGCGACCGGGTTCGTGGTGGCGTACATCTGGCTGCCGGTCGGGTACGCCCCGGGCACCAACAAGCACAAGCTGATGACCCCGGTCACCGGCTTCTGCCTCGGGGTCATGCTGCTCGCCATCGGTATGGCGATCATCGTGTGGGCGAAGAAGCTGCTGCCCGAGGAGATCTCCGTACAGACCCGGCACGACCAGGACGTGGACTACGACGAGCGCAAGCTCACCGGCGCCACCATGGTCAACCTGGTGGACGAGCTGGGCATCAAGCGCCGGCCGCTGCTGCGCCGGGCCGCCCTGCTCGGGCTCGCGCCGGTGGGTGTGGTGGCCGCGGCGCCGCTGATCGGCGGGCTCCTCAAGGACCCGCACCACCCGGACGTCTTCTTCCACACCGGGTTCGCCGGCGCCACCAGGGACAAGCCGATCCGGCTGGTCCGCGACGACGGCTCGCCGATCCGGCCGGAGGAGGTGAGCATCGGGGGGCAGATGACCGCCTACCCTGACATCCCGGGCGGCAACACCAACAAGTACGCCGACTCCCCGACGCTGCTCATCCGGTTGCGCGCCGGCGACGCCCAGGCCCTGCGCGACAAGCTGCCCAAGCGGGGCAACGCCGGCCGGATGGTCGGCGACCTGGTGGCGTACTCGAAGATCTGCACCCACGCCGGCTGCCCGGCCAGCCTTTACGAGCAGCAGACCAACCGGCTGCTCTGCCCGTGCCACCAGTCACAGTTCAGCATCGTCGACAACGCCGAGCCAATCTTCGGCCCGGCCACGCGGAAACTACCGATGCTGCCCATCACCGTGGACGATGAGGGTTATGTGGTCGCCACGTCCGACTACACCGAACCGGTCGGCCCCGGCTTCTGGGAGAGGCCATGAAACGACGCAAGCCTGACCTGACGGCCCTGCCCGCCGCGACGGGCCGGGAGATCGACGACCGGCTGCAGGTGGCCACGCCAATGCGGCGGCTGCTCAACAAGGTCTTCCCGGACCACTGGTCGTTCATGCTCGGCGAGATCGCGCTCTACTCGTTCATCATCCTGCTGCTGACCGGTACCTTCATCGCGCTCTTCTTCGACCCGTCCGCCAGGGAGGTCGAGTACGACGGCAGCTACACGCCGTTGAAGGGCCAGATGATGTCCCAGGCCTACAACACCGCGCTGAGCATCTCCTTCGACGTGCGCGGCGGCCTGGTCATGCGGCAGATGCACCACTGGGCCGCGCTGCTGTTCATGGCGGCGATCGTGGTGCACATGTTCCGCACGTTCTTCACCGGGGCGTTCCGCAAGCCGCGCGAGATCAACTGGGTCCTCGGCGTCCTGCTGTTCTGGCTGGGCTTCCTGGAGGGCTTCTGCGGGTACGGCCTGCCCGACGACGCGCTGTCCGGCACCGGCCTGCGCATCGCCAACGCCATCACGCTGTCCATCCCGGTCGTCGGCACCTGGGTCACCACGTCGCTGTTCGGCGGCGAGTTCCCCGGCGAGGTCATCCTGGACCGGATGTACATCGCCCACGTGCTGCTGATCCCCGCCATCATCCTGGCGCTCATCGTGGTGCACGTGGGCCTGGTCGTGAAGATGAAGCACACCCAGTGGCCGGGGCCCGGCCGGACCAACCGCAACGTCGTGGGCGTGCGGATGTTCCCCGGCTTCGCGGCCAAGGGCGGCGGCTTCTTCATGATCGTATTCGCGGTCGTCGCCTTCCTCGGCGGCCTGTTCCAGATCAACCCGATCTGGCTGTTCGGGCCCTACCGGGCGGCGGTGGTCTCGTCGGGGAGCCAGCCCGACTGGTACGTGATGTTCCTGGACGGCTCGACCCGGCTGATGCCCGGGTGGGAGCTGCGGTTCCACCTGTTCGGGCACGGGTACACGCTGGCGCCGATCCTGTGGCCCACCGTCGTCCTGCCCGGCATCCTCACCGTGCTGCCACTGATCTACCCGTTCCTGGAGGCGCGGTTCACCAAGGACAAAACGATGCACCACCTGCTCCAGCGGCCGCGGGACGTGCCCGTCCGCACCGCGATCGGGGCCATGGCCATCGCCTTCTACCTGGTGCTGTTCCTGTCCGGGGGCAACGACGTCATCGCCGACAAGTTCAACATCAGCCTCAACGCGACGACCTGGGCCGGCCGGATCGGCCTGCTGATCCTGCCGCCGCTCGCCTACTACATCACCTACCGGGCCTGCCTGGGCCTCCAGCAGCACGACCGGGAGGTGCTCGCGCACGGCATCGAGACCGGCATCATCAAGCGCACCGTGGACGGGCGGTTCTACGAGGTGCACCAGCCGCTCGCCCCGGTCAACGAGCACGGGCACCCGGAGATCGACTACGCCGGCTGGGTGGTACCGAAGAAGATGAACCGGGTCGGTGCGCTGATGCCGACGCTGCGCGGCTTCTTCCGGCCGGTCGAGGAACCGCCGACGCCGACCGAGGCGCCGGTCTCCCCCGCGCCCAGGCGCGAGGAGATCACCCAGCGCTGAGCGTCGCAGCAGAGCCCCCGCCGGGATACCCGGCGGGGGCTCTGCCGTATCGGCGACACGCCGGGTGGGGTGCGTGCGGGCGCCGGCATGCGGTGGCACGGTCGAGGTGTGCAAGTCCTTGACAGCTACTGCGTGATCTGCGCCTCGGTCACCGCGTTCGAGCAGCCACCCTGCCGCGACGCGCACGACCGGGACTGCCCCGAGTGGATCTGCCGGCGCTGCGGCGCCGCGGTCCTCATCGGGACGTGGCCGGAGACGCGCCGGCGTCCGCGCCGGCGTCAGGCCGCCTGAGACAGGTCGGGCGGGCGGGCCTGCCACCGGCAGGCCCGCCCGACGGCGACAAGGAAGCCGACTACTCGGCCGGGCGGCGGGCGCCGGTGTAGTACTCGAAGAGCAGCCCACCGGTGGCCCCGAGGACCCCGGCCAGCCCGGTGGCGAGCAGCCAGACCTGCCAGTACACCAGGCCCAGCCCGGCGGTCAGCGTGGCCAGGCCCAGCCCGAACGGCCAGTAGCTGCCCGGGCTGAAGAAGCCCACCTCGCCGGCCGCGTCACTGATCTCCGCGTTCGGGTCGTCCTCCGGGCGGGCGTCGATCCGTCGGGACACGACGAAGAAGAACAGCGTGCACATCCCGGTCAGCAGGCCGGACAGGACCAGCGCGGTGATGCCGATGACCTCGGCGCCGTGCGGGTGTGACGAGTAGTAGGTCCAGAAGCCGTACACGATCGCCGCGAGGAACAGGAACGCGGCGATCAGCCCGAACAGCCGCCACTCACTCTTCATGATCTGTCCTCAGCTCGCGGTCCGGCTGGTCCGGTCGGTGTTGAACGGCTGCGTGGTGATCGCGTAGGGATGCTCGTCGCCCGCCTCGCGCAGCGCGTCGGGGGTACTCAGCCCGCGCTTCTTGGCCTCTGTGAACCGGTCGTACTCCTCCGGGCTGACCGCGCGCAGCTCGAAGGTCATCGCCGAGTGGTAGGTGCCGCACAGCTCGGCACAACGGCCGACGTAGGCCCCCTCCTTCTCGATGGTGACGACGAACGAGTTCTTCACGTTGCCCGGGAACACGTCGCGCTTGAACAGCAGCTCCGGCACCCAGAACGAGTGGATCACGTCCTGCGCCTGCTCGGTGAACCGGATGCTCTGGTGGGTGGGCACGACCAGGACGGCGATGTAGTCGCTGGTGCCGATCGTGGTCACCGGCTTGCCGTCCGGGCCCTTGGTGTCGCGGTAGCTGAACTGCCAGTTCCACTTGAACGCGGTCACGTCGATGGAGACGTCCGGCGTCTGCGGCTGGCGGTCCACGGCAACCTGCGTCACCGCGGTGTAGTAGAAGAGCACCGAGATGATCAGGAACGGCACGACCGAGTAGAGCAGCTCCAGCGGCAGGTTGTACCGGGTCTGCGGGGGCAGCTCCTCGCCCCGCTTGCGGTACCGGATCACGCACCAGAAGATCAGGCCCCACACGAAGACGCCGACGATCAGGGCCGCGACCACCGAGCCGACCCACAGGTCGTACATCTTCCTGGACCGGTCGGTGACGCCGTTGATCGGCCAGCCGAGGCTGATCGCCTTCTGCCACGAGCAGCCGGCCAGCAGCACCATCGTCAGGACCGCGAGCGCGCCCAGTCCGGCCAGGCGGCGGGCCCGGCCCCGGTGTCCTGAACCTGTTGCGACCACCTGCTCTGCCTCCCTAACGGTGCGGGCACCGACGATCGCAGATTACTTGACTCGGCGGGGGATACCGTGGCCGGGTGGCGTATTTCGACGCGGCGGCGGGCGTGCCGCCGTACCCGGCGGCACGCCAGGCGCTGCAGGCCGCGCAGGAGGCCGGCTGGGCCGACCCGGGCAAGCTCTACACCCAGGGCCGCCGGGCCCGCCAGCTGCTCGACGCGGCGCGGGCCGCGGTCGCGGACGAGTTGGGGGTACGGGCGGACGAGGTGCGTTTCTGCGCCAGCGGCACGGAGGCGGCGCAGGCGGCCGTGCGCGGCGCCCGAGCGGCGCGCGCCGGAGCCGTGGTGCACTCCGCGATCGAGCACTCCGCCGTGCTGCACGCGGTGGCGGACGGCCCGGCGGTCGCGGTACCCGTGGACCGGTCGGGCCGGGTCGACGCCGGCGCGTTCGCGACCGCGGTCGCCGCGCCCGGGGTCGCCGCCGCCGCACTGATCAGCGCGAGCCACGAGGTGGGTACGGTCCAGCCGGTCCGTCCGGTGGCCGAGGCGTGCGCGGCCGCCGGGGTGCCGCTGTGCGTCGACGCCGCCCAGTCGGTGGCCCGGGTGCCCCTGCCCGACGGGTGGTCGGTGCTGTCGGCGAGCGCGCACAAGTGGGGCGGCCCGGCCGGGGTGGGCGTGCTCGTGGTGCGCAAGGGCACCCAGTGGGTACCGCCCTGGCCCGGTACCGAGCCCGGCGCGCCGGACCAGCCCGGTACCCGTGACCTGCCGGCCATCGTGGCGGCCGCCGTCGCGCTGCGGGCGGCCGGCGCGGAGGCGAAGGCGGAGGCCGACCGGCTGTTCCCGCTCGTCGAGCGGATCCGGCGCACGGTCGCCGCGACGGTGCCCGACGTCGAGGTCCTCGGCGACCCGGTGGAGCGCCTGCCCCACCTGGTCACCTTCTCGTGCCTGTACGTCGACGGCGAGGCCCTGCTGCACGCGCTGGACCGGGCCGGGTTCGCGGTGTCCTCCGGCTCCTCGTGCACCGCCTCGACGCTGCGTCCCAGCCACGTGCTGGAGGCGATGGGCGTGCTCTCGCACGGCAACGTGCGGGTGTCGCTGCACCGGGAGAGCACCGAGGCCGAGGTCGACCGATTCCTCGCGGTCCTGCCCGGCCTGGTCGCCGACCTGCGCGCCGAGGCGGGGGTGGGCGACCTGTGAGCGCGGCGGTGCCGCGGAGTGAACTGGGAGTTGCCGTGACAGAGGAGCTGGACTGCCGGGGGCAGCGCTGCCCGCTGCCGGTGATCGCGCTGGCCCGGCGGCTGGCCGAGCTGCCCACCGGCAGCGTGCTGCGGGTCCTCGCCGACGACCCGGCCGCCGCGAACGATATCCCCGCCTGGTGCCGGCTGCGCGGCCAGGAGTACCTCGGCCCGGCCGGGCCGGACGCCTACGAGGTGCGCCGGGTCAGCTGAGCGAGCCCATGAACGGCGCGACCTCCTCGGCGGCGGCGTCGCCGTAGGAGGCGGCCAGGCGCTTGAGGAACTCGTCGGCGCGGATCACGTACTCCTGGGTGCCGACCGTCTCCAGGACCAGGGCGGCGACCAGCGTGCCGACCTGCGCGCTGCGTTCCAGGCCCAGGCCCCACGACCGGCCGGCGAAGAACCCGGCCCGGAACCCGTCGCCGACCCCGGTCGGGTCGTACGGCTGCACCTCGCGAGCCACCGGTACGTGGATGCGCTCGATGTCCCGCCCGGTGATCGCGACCCCGTCGGCGCCCAGCGTGGTCACCCGTACCCCGACCCGGTCGAGGACGTCCTCGTCGGACAGGCCGGTCTTGGACTCCAGCAGGTCCTTCTCGTAGTCGTTGGTGAGCAGGTAGGCGGCGCCGTCGACGAGCTGGCGGATCTCCTCGCCGGACATCCGGGCCAGCTGCTGGGACGGGTCGGCGGCGAACGGGTACCCCCGCTCGCGGCACTCCTCGGTGTGCCGCAGCATCGCGACCGGGTCGTTGGGGCTGATCACCGCGAGGTCGAGCCCACCGAGCCGCTCGGCGACCGGCGCCAGCTCGATGTTGCGCGCCTCGGCCATCGCACCGGCGTAGAAGGACGCCACCTGGCACATGTCCTCGTCGGTGGTGCACACGAACCGGGCGGTGTGCGCCACCTCGCTGACGTGCACCGACCCGCAGTCCACGCCGTGGCGCTCCAGCCAGGCGCGGTAGTCGGCGAAGTCGGCGCCGACCGCGCCGACCAGGCTCGGGCGCAGGCCGAGCTGGCCCATCCCGAAGGCGATGTTGGCGCCGATCCCGCCGCGCCGCACCACCAGGTCGTCGACCAGGAACGACAGCGACACCTTGTGCAGCTGGTCGGGCAGGAGCTGTTCGGCGAACCGACCGGGGAAGTGCATGAGGTGGTCGGTGGCGATCGAGCCGGTCACGGCGATCTTCATGGCTGCCTCTGCGGTTCGCGGGAACGGGCCCGCTCAGCCTACCGGGGGGTGAACAGCAGATGCCCACCCCGTCCAGACGGAGTGGGCATCGGTGTGGATGACCGCTTAGTGGAACGAATCGCCACAGGCGCACGAGCCCTGGGCGTTGGGGTTGTCGATGGTGAACCCCTGCGCGTCGATCCGGTCGGCAAAGTCGATCGTCGCGCCGGTCAGGTAGGGCGCGCTCATCCGGTCGACCACGACCTCGACCGCGCCGTTGTCCGTGGCGAACTCGCTGACGAAGTCGCCGTCGAGCGAGCGCTCGTCGAAGAAGAGCTGGTAGCGCAGTCCGGAACACCCCCCGGGCTGAACGGCGACGCGCAGCCGCAGGTCATCGCGGCCCTCCTGGTCGAGCAGGCCGCGCACCTTCTGCGCCGCGACATCGGTCAGGACGACGGTCTGCTGGGCCTGCTCGCTCTGTGTTGCGGTCACGGTAACTGCTCCCTGGGACGTGTGATCAATCGCGTAGGGGCTAACGTCTCTGCTCCCCTACGGCATTCCCCTATCGTCCCACGCCCGCTGCCGGGCGCCACCTTCCGTACCGGAAATGACGCACCTCACGTCCGGGACCACTGCCCGGCCAGGCGGCTGGCCAGGGCGGAGAGCCCTTCGGCCGGCCGGGCCAGGGCGTCGTCGGCGTTACCGAAATAGTCCACGAGGGTGTGGGTGTCGGTGACGCCGGCGGCGGCCGCCTCGCGCCGGCCGGTGCTGGCCTGACCGGCGAGTACCACGCACGGCAGCCCCCGGTCGCGGGCCCCGCCGGCGATCCCGGCGGCCACCTTGCCGCGCAGCGACTGGGCGTCGAACGAACCCTCCCCGGTGATCACCAGGTCCGCCTGATCCAGCTCGCGGTCCAGGCCGGTCAGCTCGCGGACCAGGCCGATGCCGGACACCACCCGGCCGCCGAGGGCCAGCAGCGCCGCGCCGAGCCCGCCGGCCGCGCCGGCCCCGGGCAGCCCGGCGACGCCCGGTGGGCAGGTGGGCAGCGTCGCCAGGACCTCGGCGAAGTGCCCCAGCGCGGCGTCGAGGAGCAGGACGTCCTCGCGGGAGGCGCCCTTCTGCGGGCCGAACACGGCCGACGCGCCCTGGAGCCCGGTCAGCGGGTTGTCCACGTCGGTGGCGGCGACGAGCTGCACGTCGCGGATCCGGGGGGTACCGCCGAAGGACGCCGCCGCGACGAGCGCGGCGCCGCCGTGCGGCAGGGCCGTGCCGCCCGCGTCGAGGACCGGCGCGCCGAGGGCGGCGAGCATGCCGGCGCCCGCATCGTTCGTGCCGGAGCCGCCGAGCCCGACCACGATCTCCCGGGCCCCCGCCTCCACCGCGGCCCCGATCAGCGCACCGAGGCCGTACGACGTGGTGATCTTCGGGTCCCGCTCGTCCAGGCCGAGCAGGTGCAGGCCGCACGCGTGCGCGCTCTCCACGTATCCGGTGGTATCGGCGATCAGCACGTTCCCCAGCACCGGCCGGCCCAGCGGATCCACGGTCGGTACCGGTACCCGCATGCCGCCCACGGCCGCCGCCACCACCTCGACGAACCCCGGCCCGCCGTCGGACAGCGGACGGAGCACCAGGTCGTCGCCGGGCGCGACCGACGCCCACCCCTCGGCGATGGCCTGCGCCGCGGCGCCCGCGCTCAGCGTGCCGGCGAACTTGTCGGGACAGATCAGCACCCGCATCCAGGGAGTCTCGCACGTCACTTCCGGGGAGCGGCCGGATGCCACCGGGTTGTGCCACCATGGTCGACGTGACCTGGGCCGAACCCTCCCCCACCGCCACCGCCCTGTTGCTGCTCGGGCGGGGTACCGACGCGAGTTCCGAGAAGGGCGTGGACTGCCCCGGGGAGCTGCCCGCCGCCAGCGACCCCGATCTGGTGGCGCGGGCGGCGCGGGCCAAGGCGGCGCTGGGCGACCGGCTGTTCGTGCTCGGCCACCACTACCAGCGCGACGAGGTCATCCGGTTCGCCGACGTGACCGGCGACTCGTTCAAGCTGGCCCGGGAGGCGGCGGCCCGGCCGGGCGCCGAGTTCATCGTCTTCTGCGGCGTGCACTTCATGGCGGAGAGCGCCGACATCCTGACCGGCGACGCGCAGCAGGTCGTGCTGCCCGACCTCGCGGCCGGCTGCTCGATGGCCGACATGGCGGTGCTGGGACAGGTCGAGACGGCGTGGGAGCGGCTGGCCGCGGCCGGTATCGCCGACCGCACGGTACCCGTCACCTACATGAACTCCTCGGCCGACATCAAGGGCTTCGTCGGGCGCCGCGGCGGCGTGGTCTGCACGTCGTCCAACGCCAAGCGGGCGCTGGAATGGGCGCTCGCGCAACCACTGGCCGCCGGCGCAGCCGGGGGTCCCCGGAAGGTGCTTTTCCTTCCGGACCAGCACCTAGGGCGCAACACCGCCGTGCTGGAGCTGGGCATGTCGCTGTCCGACTGCGTGCTCTACGACCCGCACAAGCCCGGCGGTGGACTGACCGACGAGCAGCTGCGCGACGCGACGATGATCCTCTGGCGCGGGCACTGCTCGGTGCACGGCCGGTTCACGCTGGACTGCGTGACCGAGGTACGCGCCCGGGTACCCGGCGTCAACGTACTGGTCCATCCCGAGTGCCGGCACGAGGTGGTCACCGCGGCCGACCTGGTCGGCTCGACCGAGTTCATCATCAAGACGCTGGACGCGGCGCCGGCCGGCTCGAAGTGGGCCGTGGGCACCGAACTCAACCTGGTCCGCCGGCTGGCCAACGCGCACCCCGACAAGCAGGTCACCTTCCTGGACCGCACGGTGTGCTACTGCTCGACGATGAACCGCATCGACCTGCCACACCTGGTGTGGGCGCTGGAGGAACTGGTCGCGGGGCGGGTACCGAACCGGATCACGGTTGACCCGGTTACCGCGCATTTCGCCCGGGCCGCTCTTGACCAGATGTTGGCCCTGCCGTAACCGGAAGTAGTTCTCTTCTCGGCTATAGCGCGCGGCACGACAACTCCCGATATGCTCGCCCGGCGAGTTCCGCCCCCACATCCCAGCATGACTCCCCCCAGCTGGAGGTACGCGTGCCGAACGACGTCCTGGAAGTGCACGGTGGTACGCCACTGCGCGGCGAGATCAGGGTGCGTGGCGCCAAGAACCTGGTCTCCAAGGCGATGGTTGCCGCGCTGCTCGGGAGCACCCCGAGCCGGCTGTACAACGTGCCCCAGGTGCGCGACGTCGACGTGGTACGGGGCCTGCTGGAGCTGCACGGGGTGCACGTCACCGGCGGCGGGGGCGAGTTCGTGCTCGACCCGGCCAACGTGGGCACCGCTACCGCCGACGAGATCAACGTGCACGCCGGGTCCAGCCGGATCCCGATCCTGTTCTGCGGGCCGCTGCTGCACCGGCTGGGCCACGCGTTCATCCCTGAGCTGGGCGGCTGCCACATCGGCGACCGGCCGATCGACTTCCACCTCAACGCCTTGCGCCAGTTCGGCGCGGTGGTCGACAAGACCGCCGACGGGCTGCACCTGACCGCGCCCAGCGGCCTGCACGGCACCAAGTTCGAGCTGCCGTACCCGAGCGTCGGCGCGACCGAGCAGGTCCTGCTGACCGCCGTGCGCGCGCAGGGCGTCACCGAGCTGCGCAACGCCGCGGTCGAGCCGGAGATCGTCGACCTGATCTGCGTGCTGCAGAAGATGGGCGCGATCATCCGGGTGCACACCGACCGGGTCATCGAGATCGAAGGGGTCCCGAGCCTGCGCGGGTACGCGCACCGCCCGATCAGCGACCGGCTGGAGGCGGCGAGCTGGGCCTGCGCCGCCCTGGCCACCGGCGGGGACATCTTCGTGCGCGGCGCCCGGCAGGTCGACATGATGACCTTCCTGAACGTCTTCAGCACCGTCGGCGGCGCGTTCGAGGTGGACGACTCCCCCGTCGACGGGGGGATCCGGTTCTTCCACCCGGGCGGCGAGCTGCGCGCGCTGGCCATCGAGACCGACGTGCACCCGGGGTTCATGACCGACTGGCAGCAGCCGCTGGTGGTGGCGCTGACCCAGGCGCGCGGGCTGTCGATCGTGCACGAGACGGTCTACGAGCGCCGGCTGGGCTACACCGAGGCGCTCAACACGATGGGCGCGACCATCCAGGTCTACCGGGACTGCCTCGGCGGCACCCCGTGCCGGTTCGGCCGGCGCAACTTCCAGCACTCCGCGGTCATCGCCGGGCCGAGCAAGCTGCACGCCGCCGACCTGGTGATCCCCGACCTGCGCGGCGGGTTCAGCCACCTGATCGCGGCGCTGGCGGCCGAGGGTACCTCCCATGTCTTCGGGATCAGCCTCATCAACCGCGGGTACGAGGACTTCGACGCGAAGCTGTCCGCGCTGGGTGCCCGCGCCGAGCGCGGCTGAAGGAAGCCGAGCTTCTGCGGCCGCTGCACCTCCGTCAACGCCCGACTCCGGCGCAGCGGCCCGAGTTTCTGCGGCCGCTGCACCTCCGTCAACGCCCGACTCCGGCGCAGCGGCCCGAGTTTCTGCGGCCGCTGCACCTTCCGTCAAAGCCCGACTCCGGCGCAGCGGCCCGATCGGCTACCCTTCACGGCGTGCCGTCACTGTTCCGCCGTAAGTCCCCCGATCTCGTGACCGAGCAGGTGGACGAGGTCACCGAGCCCGAACCGGTGGCTCCCGCCCGGCCGAAGGGGTACACCCCGAAGAAGGGGGAGGCCACCCCGAGGCGGCCGGTCGCCAACCGCCGCGTGGCGGAGCCGAAACCGGCCAACGCCAAGGAGGCGCGGGCGCTGGCCCGGCGCAAACGCCAGGAGGACGCGGCGGCCCGGCGCAAGGGCATGGCGGAGGGCGACGACCGGTACGTGATGGCGCGCGACAAGGGTCCGGTACGCCGGTTCGTGCGCGACATCGTCGACGCCCGGCGCAACGTCGGCTCGCTGTTCATCGTCGTCACCGTCCTGATCCTCGCGCTGTCCACGCCGCCCATCCCGGCCGCGCGGATCGCCTCCAACGCGGTCTTCCTGGCGTTCATCCTGTCCGTCGTGCTGGACAGCGTGCTGCTGTCGCGGCGGATCAAGCGGCTGGTCGGCGCGAAGTTCCCGAAGCACACCGAGCGGCGGGGTTCGCTGTACCAGTACGCGATCATGCGGGCGCTCAGCCCCCGCTTCATGCGGATGCCCAAGCCACGGGTCAAGCCCGGCGACCCGGTCAGCTGAGCCCGGATATCCCGCCAGGGCCGATAAGTGGTGTAGCGGCGGAATCCCGTACTAACCATTGCGATGAAAGTCCGATATCGTACGAGGACCCTGGCGGACCGGTTGGCCACGCCGTAACCTCCTTCCGCAACCGGGCCGGTTCCCGAACCCGACCTGGTCAGCCAGTGGACGCCCCTGTTATCCGCGAGGTGACCCGCGTGCCCGAGCGCGACGACCGCTCCGACGACCGGCGCCGGCCGGCCGGTCCGGCGTGGGCGACCGTGCCGACCATGTCGTGGACCCGCGTGGTACCGGGCCAGCGTGACGAGGACCAGGACGTCCGCGAGCGGCCCCGGGCCCGCACGCGCCGGGGACCGGTCGAGGACGTCGAGCCGACCGTGCCGGTGAGCCCCGCGGTGGGTCCCGGGCCGCCCGCGCCGCGCACGGCCCTGCGCTCCGGAGCGCCCGCACCGCCCCGGCCGCCGGCCCGGCAGATCCTCGGGCCGCCAGGGGTAACCCCGAAGGTGCTGCGACCGGATCTCGCCGAGGCGCTGACCGCGCCCACCCCACCGGGTGGCCTGCCCATCGAGGCCGCCCTGCCGATCGCCGGCGCTCCCCCGCCGCCGCTGGAGGACGAGCCGACCGGGCCGACCGATCCCGAGCAGATCCTCGCGAGCTGGCAGTGGTCCACCGACCCGGACACCCTGCGCGAGTTGGCCGACGACGCCGACCGGTTGCGCGAGGTCCGCGACCTGCTGACCGCCAAGCTGGAGGCGCACGCCGACAACCCGGCGCGGGCCCGGCTGCTGAGCCTGCGCGCGGTGGTCTCGCGGATCCTGGGCGATCAGCAGAAGGCCCTGGCCGACGGCAAGCTGGCGCTGGCGCATGCGGAGGCGACCGGCGAGCTGCGCCGCATCGCGATCACCCAGGCCCGGCTGGCGCACGTGCTGCAGTGGCAGGGCGACTACGAGGAGGCCGACCGGCTGTTCGCGCTGGCCAACTCGACCGAGCTGCCCGACCGGCTGCGCGCGACGATGCACCAGCACGCCGGCCGGTCCGCCTACGACCAGGGCCGCTACATGGAGGCGTGCAACCACTTCGAGAAGGCGCTGGAGCTGCGCAAGACCGAGGACCCCGAGATGATCGCGCAGACCGAGCTGGCGCTGGACGCGGTGTTCCGCAAGGTGGCCGAGAACGGCTGGGGACCGTACCCGCGCGGCCGCGAGGAGATCCTGCGCATCCGCAAGCCGCCCACGCCGGCCCGGGACGAGCAGACCGGCAAGTGGGGGTTCACCGGCGCGGACGGCGAGACCTGCATCCCGGCGCGGTACGCCGACGTGCAGCCGTTCCGCGACGGGGTGGCCTGGGTGCAGCGGCCCGGGTACCGATCCTGGGAGCTCATCGACGAGACCGGTACGACGCTGATCCCCACCCGGTCCGGGTACACCGGCGTGAGCAGCTTCTCCGACGGCCTGGCCTGGGTCTCCAGGGACGGCAACGGCTCGTGGATCGCGGTCGACAAGACCGACACCGTGACGATCTCGACCGGGTTCGACGATGTCCGCCCCTTTCGGCGCGGGATGGCGGCGGTGCGCCGCGGCGACCGGTGGGGGGCGGTCGACGGGGCGGGCCGCGTGGTCGTGCCGTTCCGGTACGACACGTTCGCCACGGCGATGTCCGACGGGCGCTACATCGACGGGTTCTCCGACGAAGGGCTGGCCGTCGTCGAGCTGGCCGGGCGCAAGGGCGTGGTCGACCGCACCGGGCATGTCCTCGTCGAGCCGGCGCACCCGGCGCTGGTGATCCATCCCGTCGCGTTTCTGGTCATGGACGTCGCGCACCGGTGGGGCGCGCTCGACCGGCACGGCCGGGTGATCATCCGGCCCAGCCACCCCAGCCGGATGGCGGTCACCGAAGAGATCGACCGCCTGCTCGCCGACACCCGCCCGATGCTGTGAGTGAGCGATGCGTGGTCGCTGCGAGGTTTGCTCACGGATAGGGTCTGGGCATGGAGTTTCGTCACCTGGGCCGGTCCGGCCTGCAGGTCAGTGAGATCGCCTACGGCAACTGGGTCACGCACGGCTCCCAGGTGGAGGAGCAGCAGGCGATCGCGTGCGTGCGCGCCGCCCTGGACCTGGGCATCACCACGTTCGACACCGCCGACGTCTACGCCGGTACCCGCGCCGAGGCCGTGCTCGGCCGGGCGCTGATTGGCCAGCGGCGGGAGGGCCTGGAGATCCTGACCAAGGTGTACTGGCCGACCGGTTCGGGACCCAACGACCGGGGACTGTCGCGCAAGCACATCCTGGAGTCGATCAACGGGTCGCTGCGCCGCCTGCAGACCGACTACGTCGACGTGTACCAGGCCCACCGGTACGACTACGCGACACCGCTCGAGGAGACCATGGAGGCCTTCGCCGACGTGGTGCGCTCCGGCAAGGCGCTCTATCTCGGGGTGTCCGAGTGGAAGGCTTCGGAGATCCGGCGGGCCGCGGTACTGGCACGGGAGCTGCGCATATCGCTGGTGTCCAACCAGCCGCAGTACTCGATGCTGTGGCGCGTCATCGAAGCGGAGGTCATCCCCACCTGCGCCGAGCTGGGCCTCGGGCAACTGGTGTTCTCCCCGCTCGCGCAGGGCGTGCTGACCGGCAAGTACCCGCCCGGTCAAGCGCCGCCGGCGGGCTCGCGGGCCACCGACGAGAAGTCCGGTGCCTCGTTCATCCAGCGCTGGATGAGCGATGACGTGCTCGCCACGGTCCAGCGCCTGCAACCGCTGGCGGAGCAGGCGGGGCTCACGATGGGGCAACTGGCCGTCGCATGGGTGCTGCAGAACCCGGACGTGTCCGCGGCGATCGTCGGCGCGACCCGGCCGGAGCAGCTGCAGGACACCGTGAAGGCGTCCGGGGTACGGCTGGAGGCCGACCTGCTCAAGGCGATCGACGAGGTGCTCGACCCGATCATCGAGCGCGACCCGGCGTTGACGGAGAGCCCGTCGGCGCGGCCCTAGCGGCCGCGCGGCGCCCGGCGGCTCGCTAGGGGTGGGGGTGGGCGAGGAGCTTGTCCAGCGCGTCGAGGCCGGCCGCGAGGGCCGTGCGATCGGCGGCGGACAGCGCCCCGAGCGCCGCGGCGAGTACCGCGACCCGGCGCCGCCGCCCCTCGGCCAGTACCTCCCGGCCCTTCGCGGTCGCCCCGACGGTGACGCTGCGGGCGTCGGTACCCTCCCGGCGGCGCACGACGAGGCCGGCGCGCTCCAGCCCGGACACGGTCGAGCTGATCGTGGCCGGGCTGACCCGCTCCGCGCGAGCCAACGCGGTCATCGCGAGCGGGCCGCCGTAGACGATCACGGACAGCGCGGACAGGCGGGCCGGCGACAGGCCCGAGCCCGCGTCGACGGTGGCGACCCGGCGCAGCAGGTGGATGGCGGCGGAGTGCAACCGGTCGGCGAGCTGGTCTTGTGTCATCGGAGCTCCCCGTGCTTTGATGGTCTAAATATTAGAGCACCGAAGGAGGCGGCACCATGGACCTCTTCGACGCCATCGCGGCCGGTGACGAGCAGGCGGCGCTCGACGCGCTGGACCAGGGCCCGGCCCGGCACCCCACCGGCCCGACCCCGGTGCTCTACGCGCTCTACCACGGGCACCCCGAGCTGGCCCGGCGCCTCGCCGCCCGGCGCGGCGCGCTCGACCTCGCCGAGGCCGCCGCGCTGGACGACGCCGCCCGCGTCGCCGAGCTGATCGAGGGCGGTGCGGCGGCGGACACCCGTACCCCCGACGGGTACACCCCGTTGCAGCTCGCGGCGTTCTTCGGCGCGCCCGCCGCCGCGGCGCTGCTTCTGCAGCGCGGCGCGGACCCGGGCGCGGTGGCCGACAACCCGATGCGCGTCCAGCCGCTGCACGCGGCCGTCGCCGGCCGGCACCACGAGATCGCGGCCCAGCTCGTCGCGGCCGGGGTCGACGTCGACGCGCGCCAGCAGGGCGGGTACACCCCGTTGCTGGCGGCGGCCGGCAGCGGCGACACCGCGCTGGTGCGGCTGCTGGTCGACGCGGGCGCGGACCCGGGACTCGCCGACGACCAGGGGGTGCGCCCGGCGGAGCTGGCCGCGCAGCACGGCCACGACGGACTCGCCGACGAGCTGCGCGCCGCCACCGTCCCCCGTTAGATCCGCCAGAACCGGAAGAGCGCGAGTCCGTCGCGTACCAGGAACTCGGGCAGGCCGAGCACGTCGCCGATACCGAACACGATGCCGAAGAAGACCCCCGACACGATCGGGCTGAGCAGCAGTGCGAAGAGCAGCAGCATGCCCCACGGCGCGACCATGTCGAAGAACCGCTGGTAGTCGTGGGACAGCCAGGGGCGCAGCGCGTTGCCCCCGTCCAGGCCGGGCAGCGGGATCAGGTTGAGCACCGTCGCGGTGAGCTGGAGGAAGGCGAGGAACGCCAGCGCCGCCCAGAACACCAGGTGTTCCACGGTGGCGACGCCCAGCGCGAACGGGGCCACGCAGACCAGCAGGAACGCCAGGTTGACCAGCGGCCCGGCCAGGCTGATCAGGCTCTCCCGCAACCGCCCCCGGATCGCGCCGTGGTCCACCCAGACGGCGCCGCCGGGCAGGCCGATCCCGCCGAGGAAGAGGAAGACCAGCGGCAGGATGATCGACAGCACCACGTTGCTGTACTTGAGCGGGTTGAGGGTCAGGTAACCGCGCTGCGCCACCCCGAAGTCGCCGGACTTGTACGCGGTCAGCGCGTGCGCGTACTCGTGCAGGCACAGCGAGACCAGCCAGCCGGAAATCACGAACAGCACGACGGCCAGGCGCACCGGACCCGTGCCGACCCACGCCAGCGCGCCACTGGCCGCGAACACCGCCACCAGGCCCAGGAACAGCGCGCTCGGCCGGAACGCCGCCCGGCGCGGCCGGGTATCCCTCCAGTACGTCACGCGTTACTCGCTGGCCGGCAGGAGGCTCATCCGGTACTCGACGCGGTCGTCCTCGACCAGGACCGCCGTGACGACGCCCAAGCCGGCCAACCGGCGCCACGTCTGCCCGAGCCACGACTCCGCGTCGGCCTGACTGGTGAACGTCTCCGTCGGTCCCTCGGCCGGCTTGCCCTCGCCGTTCTCGTACCGCCAGGTCCAGGCCATCCTGAGCAACTCCCCTCCCGCCCCCGCGAACCCCGCCAGGCGCCATCGCAAGCCTAGTGCGCGGGAAATAGGGTACGGGCATGTCGACCGACCGGTACCGCGCCGTTCTCGTCCTCGGCGGAATTCGCTCCGGCAAGTCCGCCTATGCCGAGTCGCTGGTCAGCTCCGCCGCCGACGTGCGGTACGTGGCCACGGCCACCACGGCGGCGGACGATCCCGAGTGGTCGGCGCGGCTGGCCGCGCACCGCGAGCGGCGCCCCGGGCACTGGGTGACCGAGGAGATCGGTGGGGATCCCGGCCGGCTGGCCGGGTTGCTGGCCGAGGCGAAGCCGGACCAGACGGTACTCGTCGACGACCTGGGCGGCTGGCTGACCGCGCTGCTCGGTGCCGGCCCGCTGGACGAGCCCGTCGACGCCCTGGTCGCCGCCGTACGCGACAGCTCGGCCCGGGTGGTGCTCGTCTCCCCCGAGGTCGGGCTCTCGGTGGTACCGGCGACGGCGGCGGGCCGCGCCTTCGCCGACGGCCTCGGTACCGCCAACCGGGCGCTCGCCGAGGTCTGCGACGGGGTCGTGCTCGTGGTGGCCGGGCAGCCGACGTGGCTCAAGCGGAGCACGCCCGGGGCGCACACCGTACCGGTCCGGGCCCGCCCGGCGAGCGTCGGCGCGCTCGCCGTGGTGCCGGTGCCGGAGCTGGCGCAGGACGACGACCTCGCCATCGAGCCCGGGCTCAGCCTGCCGTTGCCCGACCAGGAGGAGGTGGTCAACGCGACCGACCGCCTGGCCGCGCTGGACTTCCCCGGTTCCGGGCTCGGGTCGCTCACCGAGGTCGTGTCGTTCGCGGCGGGCGCCCAGGGCACCGCGACGCCCCAGCCGTTCCGGGCGGTACGGGTGCTGCTGGTGCACGGTACCCATGAGGGGGGTGTCGCGGCCGGGGACGGGGACTGGGCGCGGCGGCTGCGCGAGATCGCCGAGGGTGGCGGGCCGATCGGGCTGCTGGCCGGGCAGGCCGGGGCGAGCGTGCAACTCGTCGACACCGGGGCCGCCGGGCTGGCCGACGCCGCGCCGGTCGAGCTGGGCGACGCGGTCACCGCGACCGACGTCGAGACCGCGCTGCGGTACGGGTGGCGGCTCGCCGAGGCGGCCGCCGACGAAGGTACCGACCTGCTGGTACTGGCGGCGGGCGGGCCAGGTCAGGAAGCCGCGGCGGTGGCGGTGATCGCGGCGACCACGAGCGCCGAGGAGCCGGCGCTGTTGCCCCGGGTACGGCAGGCGGGCGGGCGGTTCGACGACAACGCGTGGATGGTGCGGTGCGCCGCGGTGCGCGACGCGCTGCACCGGGCCCGCGCCGGTAGCCGGCAACCGAAGGAGCTGCTCGCCGCGCTCGGCGGCGCCGACCTCGCCGTCGCCGTGGGCGTGCTGCTGGGCGCCGCCGCCCGGCGTACCCCCGTGGTCATCGACGGCCCGGTGGGGGTCGCGGCCGGGCTGCTGGCCCGCGACCTGGCCACCCAGGCACGGCTGTGGCTGCTGTTGGCCGACCACGGCGGCCACCCGGCCACCGAGTCCGGGGCCGACGTGCTGAGCCTGACCCCGGTGGCGCAGCTGCGCCTGGGCCTGGGCGAGGGCGCGGCCGGGCTGGCGGTCCTGCCGCTGATCCAGTCCGCGCTGGTGGTATCCACTATGGACACCGATGGGTGACGGGCTCCGGCTCGCGCTGACCACGTTCACGGTCCTTCCGCTGCGCGCCGGGCGGGTCGACCGCGCCGCCGCCCGGGTCGCGATGGTGCTCGCGCCGTTCGTCGGGGCGCTGCTGGGCGCCGTACTCGGCGGGGTGGCGCTGGGCCTGCAGGCGGTGCACGTGCCCGGGCCGGTACTCGGCGGGGCGGTGGTGGCGCTGGGCGCGCTGCTGACCCGGGGGCTGCACCTGGACGGGCTGGCCGACACGGTGGACGGGCTCGGTTCGTACGCCGGGCGGGACCGGGCGCTGGACATCATGCGCCGGCCGGAGGTGGGGCCGTTCGGCGTGGTCGCGCTTGCGCTGGTGCTGCTGGCCCAGGCGGGCGCGGTCGGGGTGCTCGCGACCCGCCCGGCGGTGCCGCTGCTGGCCGGCCTCGCGACCGCGCTGGCGACCGGCCGGCTCGCCGCGACGGCGGCCTGCGTGCGCGGCGTCCCGGCGGCCCGGCCGGACGGGCTGGGCGCCCTGGTGGCCGGGACAGTGCACGGCGTGGGGGTGGCGGTCGCGATGCTGTGCGTCGTGGCGCTCTCGCTCGCGGCCGGGCCGGTACGGGGGCCGGTCGCCGTCGTCGCGGGGCTCGGCGTCGCGCTCGCCCTGCTGTGGCACGCGCGACGGCGCCTCGGCGGGATCACCGGCGACGTGCTCGGCGCGCTCGTCGAGGTCGCGCAGACCATGGCGCTCGTGGTGCTGGCGTCCGGCTAGCGCCCCGTGATCGGAGATCTTGGACACTGGTGCCCTCTGGAGGGGTGCCGACGTCCAGGATCTCGGGCCGGCGCGCCCCGTCAGCGCACCGACGGCTCGACGAATGGCGGCTTGACGATGCGCATCGGCGCCGGCCGGCCCCGGATGTCGACGGTGACCTCGTCGTCCTCGTGCAGCCCGGTGGCGTGGTCGATCAGCGCGAGCGCGATGCCGAGCTTGCGGGTCGGCGAGAAGGTACCGCTGGTGACCTCGCCGACCGGTACCCCGCCGCGGAGCACCACCATGTGCGGGCGCGGGATGCCCCGGTCGAGCGCGACCAGGCCCCACAGCAGCCGGCGCGGGCCGGCCTCCCGCTCGGCGAGCAGCGCCCGGCGTCCCCAGAACTGCGGCTTCTTCCAGCCGACCGCCCAGGTGAGCCGGGCCTGGACCGGGGTGATCCGGGGCGAGAGGTCCTGCCCGTGCAACGGGTACCCCATCTCGGTGCGCAGCGTGTCCCGGGCGCCCAAGCCGGCCGGGCGGATCGCGAGCGGCGCCCCGGCGGACAGCACGGCGTCCCACACCGGCGGCGCCGCGTCCCAGGGGACGACCAGCTCGTATCCGTGCTCGCCGGTGTACCCCGTGCGGCACACGGTCAGCGGGGTGCCGGCCGCCTCGGCCGTCACGAAGCTCATGTACTCGTGCGCCGACGGCAGCCGGAGCCGGTCGAGCAGGTCCGCCGAGTGGGGCCCCTGCACCGCCAGGACGGCGTACCCCTCGTGCCGGTCGACCACGGTGACCCCGGGCGGCGCGGCGGCGGCCAGCCGGCGGCACACCTCGGCGGTGTTGGCCGCGTTGGGGATGAGGAACACCTCGTCGGGCCCGTGCAGGTAGGCGATCAGGTCGTCGATCACTCCCCCGGTGGCGTCGTCGACGCAGAGCGTGTACTGCGCCTTGCCCGGCCCGATCCGGTTCAGGTCGTTGCTCAGGCAGGTGTTGAGGAACTCCGCCGCGCCCGGTCCCGATACGCTGACCTTGCCCAGGTGGGAGACGTCGAACACGCCGACGGCCATACGGACCGCGGTGTGCTCCTTGACCACCCCGCCGTCGGCGTACTCCAGCGGCATCTCCCAGCCACCGAAGGCGGCGAACTTGGCACCCAGGTCCACATGCCGCGCATGCAACGGGGAACGTCGAAGGTCCGCGCTCACGCGGCCGCCTCGCTTCGCTTCGCGCCCGCGCGAGGCACGAGGGGGCTGCATTCATGATTCGCTCGCCTACGCTCGCTCATGAAGTGCAACCTATCTCGTTAGCATTCGACAGGATCTTCCTACCCATCCAACGACGGAGTGGAAAAGCGTGACGACGAACCCGCCCACGCTCGCGCTGGCGGACGGCGATCCGGCCGAGCAGGCGGTGGACGCCGTCGTGATCGGCGTCTACAGCCAGGACGCCGACGCGCCGGCCCCCCTGCTGCTGGCCGCCGGCGCGGAGAGCATCGCGGCCGCCTTCAAGGGCCGGCTGGTGGAGACGCTGGCGCTGCTCGGCGCGACCGGGGCCGCCGGTGAGGTGACGAAGCTCGCGACGCTGGGCACGGTCGCCGCGCCCATGGTGGTGGCGGTGGGCCTCGGGCCGGAGCCCGCCGGGGCGCTGCCGGCGGCCGAGGTGCTGCGGCGGGCGGCGGGTGCCGCGACGCGGGCTCTTGCCGGTACCGGGTCGGCGCTCGTCGCGCTGCCCGTCGACGACGAGCCGGGGGCGGTGGCGCCGAGCGTGCGCCCGCTGGCCGAGGGTGCGCTGCTCGGGGCGTACCGGTTCACCGGGTACAAGACCGGGACCGCCCCGAAGAAGGCACCGCTGGGGGCGGTGACCGTGCACGTGCCGGACGCCGCCGACAAGGCGGTCCGTGCGGAGGCCCGGCGCGCGACGGTGGTGGCGCGGGCGGTCGCCCGTACCCGCGACTGGGTCAACATCCCGCCCAACGACCTGCGCCCGCCGGCCTTCGCCGACGCGGTCGCCGACGCCGGCCGCACGGCCGGCCTCGACGTGGAGGTGCTCGACGAGAAGGCGCTCAAGCGCGGCGGGTACGGCGGCATCCTCGCGGTGGGGCAGGGCTCGGCGGCCCCGCCCCGGCTGGTGCGGCTGGCCTACGCCCCGCCCGGCGCGCGCCGGCACGTCGCCCTGGTGGGCAAGGGCATCACGTTCGACACCGGCGGGTACGCGCTCAAGCCCATCCACGGCATGTGGGAGATGAAGTCGGACATGGCCGGGGCGGCGGCGGTGGCCGCCACGCTGGTCGCCGTCGCGGCGCTCAAGCCCAAGGTGGCGGTCACCGCCTACCTGCCGATCGCCGAGAACATGATCTCCGGCTCGGCGTACCGGCCGGGTGACGTGGTCACCATGTACAGCGGCCTCAAGGTGGAGGTGCTCAACCCCGACGCGGAGGGCCGGATGATCCTCGGCGACGCCATCGCCCGCGCGGCCGAGGACGGGCCGGACTACCTGCTGGAGACCTCCACGCTCACCGGCGGCCAGGTGGTCGCGCTGGGCAAGCGGGTGTCCGGCGTCATGGGTACCGCCGAGCTGTGCGAGCGGGTCCGCGCGGCCGGCGAGGCGGTGGGCGAACCGGCCTGGCCGATGCCGCTGCCCGACGACGTGCGCAAGGGCATGGACTCCGACGTCGCGGACATCTCCCAGGTCAACGCGTCGATGGACCGGGCCGGGCACATGCTGCAGGGCGGGATCTTCCTGGCCCAGTTCGTGCCCGAGGACCTGCCCTGGATCCACCTGGACATCGCCGGGCCCAGCTACCACTCGGGCGAGCCGACCGGCTACTGGAACAAGGGCGGCACCGGCGTGCCGGTGCGGACCTTCCTGGAGCTGCTGGACCGTATCGCGGCGGAGTAGCTCAGCCGCCCTCGGCCTGCGCGGCCCGCTTGCGGCGCTCGTTGTAGTCGCGCATCCGTTGGGGGTACCCGGTGAGCTGCACGTTGTAGATCGGGATGCCCAGGCGCTGGCCGAACTCGCGGGCGGTGCGGGGATCGGGCACCCGCCGCCGGGTCCACTCGCCGTCGTGCGCGATGAGGATGATGGTGGTTTCGGTGACCGTGGTACGGGGCTCGACATAGCCCTCGACGCCGTATCGGGACCGGACGAACTGCTCCAGGTGCTCCAGGTCCGCTCGGCTCGCCCCCCGGTCCATCCCCGCCCTCGGCGCCCGACCGCGCCGGCTGAACAGGCCCACCCGGTCTCCTCCTCCCGCGACTTTGACGGCACGAACCCGTCGGCTGGGGCAAAGGGTACGCCGAACCGGACCGTCAGCGCGTACCTCGTTACGATGGCCGGGGCAGCTTCCGCCGAACAGCCGTACCTGGGAGTCCACGTGAACGCACCGAATAGTGGTTACGACGTCGTCATTCTGGGCGGCGGCAGCGGCGGCTACGCCGCGGCCTTCCGGGCCACCGAGCTGGGGCTGTCGGTCGCGCTGGTGGAGAAGGACAAGGTCGGCGGTACCTGCCTGCACCGCGGCTGCATCCCGACCAAGGCGCTCCTGCACGCCGGGGAGCTGGCCGACCAGGCCCGCGAGGGCGAGCAGTTCGGCGTGCAGACCACGTTCCAGGGCATCGACATGAAGGGCGTCAACGCCTACAAGGACGCCGTGGTCAGCCGCCTGTACCGCGGCCTGCAGGGGCTGTTCAAGCAGCACAAGGTGACCCTGCTCGAGGGCGCCGGCCGGCTGGTCGGCCCGACCACGGTCGAGGTCAACGGCGAGCAGGTCACCGGGCGGAACCTGATCCTCGCCACCGGCTCGTACGCCAAGACCCTGCCCGGCCTGGACATCGACGGCGAGCGGGTGATCACCTCCGAGCACGCGCTCACCCTCGACCACGTACCCGCCTCCGCGGTCATCCTCGGCGGCGGCGTGATCGGCTGCGAGTTCGCCAGCGCGTGGAAGTCCTTCGGGGTGGACGTGACCATCGTCGAGGCGCTGCCCCGGCTGCTGCCGCCCGAGGACGAGCAGAGCTCCAAGGCCCTGGAGCGGGCGTTCCGCAAGCGCGGCATCCCGTTCAAGACCGGCAAGCCGTTCGAGAAGGTGGAGCAGACCGATGGCGGCGTCCGGGTCACCATCCAGGGCGGCGAGACGATCGAGGCCGAGCTGCTGCTCGTCGCGGTCGGCCGGGGCCCGACCACGGCGGACCTCGGCTACGAGGAGCAGGGCCTGCGGATGGAGCGCGGGTTCGTGCCGACCGACGAGCGGCTGCGCACCAACCTGCCCAACGTCTACGCGGTCGGCGATGTCGTGCCCGGGCTGCAGCTTGCGCACCGCGGGTTCCAGCAGGGCATCTTCGTGGCCGAGGAGATCGCCGGGTTGAACCCGGCGATGATCGACGAGATGGGCATCCCGCGGATCACCTACACCTCCCCCGAGGTCGCTTCGGTGGGGCTGACCGAGGCGCAGGCCAAGGAGAAGTACGGCGACCAGGTCAAGACCCTGACCTACGACCTGGCCGGCAACGGCCGCAGCCAGATCCTCAAGACCGCCGGCTTCGTCAAGCTGGTCAGCGTCGCCGACGGTCCGGTGGTCGGCGTGCACATGGTGGGCGACCGGATCGGCGAGCTGAGCGCCGAGGCCCAGCTCATCTACAACTGGGAAGGCTTCCCGGCCGATGTGGCCCAACTGATCCACCCGCACCCGACGCAGAGCGAGGCGATCGGCGAGGCGCACCTCGCGCTTGCCGGCAAGCCGCTGCACGTGCACGGCTAGGATCTCATCGTCCCGCTCAACCAGGTCAAGGAGTCGTACGAGATGCCGGTATCGGTCACCATGCCCCGGCTCGGCGAGAGCGTCACCGAGGGGACCGTCACCCGCTGGCTCAAGCAGGAAGGCGAGCGGGTCGAGGCGGACGAGCCATTGCTGGAGGTCTCCACCGACAAGGTGGACACCGAGATCCCGTCGCCGGCGGCCGGCGTGCTCAGCCGGATCGTCGTGCACGAGGACGAGACCGCCGAGGTCGGCAGCGAGCTGGCGGTGATCGACGGCGACGGACCGGCGCCGGCCGAGCCGCAGGAGGCGCAGCAGCAGCAGGAGGCGCAGCAACCGCAGGAGGCGCAGCAGGAGCAGCCCGCCGAGCGCGCGACCGTCGAGGAGGAGCGTCCGGCGCCGCCGGTCGACGAACCGTCCACCGAGAAGCCGGCCGAGGCGGAGGCGCCCGCGCCGGCCCCCTCCGACGGCGGCGGCACGGTGGTGAAGATGCCGGCGCTGGGCGAGTCGGTCACCGAGGGCACCGTCACCCGCTGGCTCAAGCAGGTCGGCGACTCCGTCGAGGCGGACGAGCCGCTGCTGGAGGTCTCCACCGACAAGGTGGACACGGAGATTCCCGCGCCGGCCGCCGGCACCCTCCTGGAGATCAAGGTCAACCAGGACGAGACGGTACCGGTGGGCGCGGACCTCGCCGTGATCGGCGCCGCCGGCGCAGTCGCCGCAGGCGCCGCACCGGCCGAACCGCCGGCGCAGTCGCCGGAGGCCCCGCAGGAGCAGCAGGAGCAGCCCAAGCAGCAGGAGCAGCCCAAGCAGCAGGAGCGGCCCAAGCAGGAGGCACCCCCGGCCGAGCCGCCGAAGCCGGAGGCCCCGCCCCAGCCCGCGCCGCGCGAGGAGCCGCCAGCCAGCGAGGACGGCGGCGGCTACGTGACCCCGCTCGTGCGCAAGCTGGCCGGCGAGCACCGGGTGGACCTGTCCCGGCTGCGCGGCACCGGCGTCGGCGGCCGCATCCGCAAGCAGGACGTGCTGGAGGAGGCCGAGCGGCAGCGCGCGGCGGCCGCCGCGAAGAAGCCCGAGCCGGCCGCCCCGAGCGCCCCGAGCGCCCCGGCCGCCCGGCCCCAGCCGAGCCCGCTGCGCGGCCGCATCGAGAAGCTGACCCGGACGCGGGCCACCATCGCCCGCCGGATGGTCGAGTCGTTGCAGGTCTCCGCGCAGCTCACCACGGTCGTCGAGGTGGACATCACCCGGATCGCCCGGCTGCGCGACCGGGCCAAGGCGCAGTTCCAGCAGCGCGAGGGCGTCAAGCTGTCGTTCCTGCCGTTCTTCGCGCTGGCCGCGGTCGAGGCGCTGCGGGTGCACCCGAGCCTCAACGCGTCGATCGACACCGACGCCGGCACGGTCACCTACCACGACGCCGAGCACCTGGGCATCGCGGTGGACACCGAGCGGGGCCTGATGGTGCCGGTGATCCGCAACGCCGGTGACCTCAACCTGGCCGGGCTGGCCCGACGGATCGCGGACCTCGCCGAGCGCACCCGGACCAACAAGGTGACCCCGGACGAGCTGTCGGCCGGCACGTTCACGCTGACCAACACCGGCAGCCGGGGCGCGCTCTTCGACACCCCGATCATCAACCAGCCGCAGGTCGGCATCCTCGGCACCGGGGCCGTGGTCAAGCGGGCCGTCGTGCTCGACGATCCGGACCTCGGCGAGATCATCGCGCCGCGGTCGATGGTGTACCTCGCGCTCTCCTACGACCACCGGCTGGTCGACGGCGCCGACGCGGCCCGCTTCCTGGGTACCGTCAAAGACCGCCTGGAAGCCGGTCAGTTCGAGGCCGAGCTGGGTATCTGACGCGGCATGCGAATTGTCGTCGGCGGGTCATCGGGGTTCATCGGTACCGCAATGGTGGAGCGGTTGCGCGCGGCCGGGCACGAGGTGGTCCGGCTGGTGCGCCGGGACCCCGAGGCCAAGGATGAGGTGGCCTGGCGGCCCAGCGTCGAACCGCTCGACCCGGCGGTGGTCGACGGCGCCGACGCGGCCGTCAACCTCGCCGGGGCCGGGGTCGGCGACCACCGCTGGAACGACGCCTACAAGGCGTTGCTGAGGGCCAGCCGGGTCAACTCGACGCACGCGCTGGCCACCGCGATCGCGGCCGCCGCGACCCCGCCCCGCGTGCTGCTCAACTCCTCGGCCGTCGGGTTCTACGGGGACACCGGGGACCGCGAGGTCGACGAGAGCGCGGCGCCCGGCAGCGGGTTCTTCCCGGAGCTGTGCCAGGCGTGGGAGGCCGCCACCAAGCCGGCCGAGGAGGCCGGGATCCGCGTGGCCCACCTGCGCACCGGGCTGGCCCTCGGCCCGGGCGGCGGGCTGCTCAAGCCGATCGCGCGGCTGTTCCGGTTCGGGCTGGGCGGGCGGTTGGGCAGCGGCCGGCAGTGGATGCCGTGGGTCTCCCTCGCCGATGTCGTGTCGGCGACCGAGCACCTGCTGACCGCGGACGACGTCACCGGCGCGGTCAACCTGACCGGGCCGGCGCCGGTGACCAACGCCGAGTTCACCCGCACGCTCGCGCGGCTGTTGCACCGGCCGGCCCTGCTGCCGGCACCGAAGTTCGCGCTACGCCTGGTGCTGGGCGAGTTCGGCGGGGAGGCGGTGCGCAGCCAGCGGGTGCTGCCGGCGGTGCTGGCCGGGTCCGGGTACCGGTTCGCCCATCCCGACCTGACCTCCGCCCTGCACTGGAGCCTGGCTCGATGACCGCCCTGGCAGAACGCGCGGCGCCGCCGACGCCGCCGGTGGTCGACCACCCCGGCCGCAACCGGCGCGCCGACCTGGCCATGCTCGGGATCTGCGTGGCCGGGGCGCTGTACCTGACGTTCGGCATGTGGCTGGACCCCAACCACCGGGCCATCGCGCACAACCAGGGCGACCAGGCGCTGTTCGAGTGGCTGCTGAGCTACGCGGCCTACTCGCCGACCCACGGCGCCAACCCGTACTGGACCACCCTGCTCAATTACCCGGTGGGCGCCAACCTCGCGGTCAACACGTCGATGGTCGTGGTCGGCGGGCTGCTCGCCCCGGTCACCCTGACCCTCGGCGCGCCGGTCGCCTTCCTCGTCGCGCTGACGCTCAACCTGGTCCTGACCCCGTACGCGTGGTACCACGTGCTGTCCCGGCACATGGTGCGGACCCGGGCGGCGGCGGTGCTCGGCGGGCTTTTCTGCGGGTGGGCGCCCGGGATGATCTCGCACGCCAACGGGCACCTGAACTTCAGCGCGCAGTTCCTCGTGCCGTTCCTGGTGCTGGGGACGTTACGGCTGCGCGAACGCGGGCATTCCCTGCGCGCCGGGGCGGTCCTCGGCCTGCTCGTCGTGGTGGCCTTCTCGATGGGCGCCGAGCTGCTGTTCTTCGTGGCGCTCGCGTGCGGGGTGTTCGTGCTCGCGTGGGCCGCGCAGGACCGCGCGTCGGCCCGGGTCGCCACACCGGCGTTCCTGCGCGGGCTCGGGGTCGCCGCCGCCGTCGCCGGCGTCCTGCTGGCGTACCCGCTGTACCGGCAGTTCGCCGGGCCCCAGCGGTACCACGGGATCGGGTTCGACCAGCGGTGGCACAGCGAGGACCTGGCCTCGTTCGGTGCCCTGCCCTACCTGTCCCCGGGCCGGTTCCTCGGCCTGTGGGTCAAGCTCGCGCCGAACTGGAGCGAGGAGACGACGTTCTTCGGGCCGGCGTTGCTGGTGTTGACGGTGGCGTGCTTCGTGGTGCTGTGGCGTCGCCGGGTGGTCCGGGCGCTCGCGGTCACCGCGGTGTTCCTCGCCGTCCTCGCCTTGGGCCCGCTGCTGCACGTGGGCGGCCACTGGACCAGGATCGTGCTGCCGTACGCGGCGTTGTGGCGGCTACCGATCTTCGACTCCGCGCTGCCGGCGCGCTTCGCCCTGATGCTCACCCCGATTATCGGCGTGCTGCTGGCGTTCGCGCTGGACCGGGCACTGGCGCTGCCGCGCCGGGCCCGGGGGTGGTGGCTGGCGGCGTTCGCCGCCGCGCTGGTACCGCTCGTGCCGCTCAGCATCCCGGCGGCGGCCCGCGATCCGGTGCCGCACTTCTTCACCAGCGGCACCTGGCGCCAGTATGTCCACAATGGACAGATACTGGTACCGGTACCGCCTGCGTCGGACCTGTGTCCCGACGGGCAACGTTGGCAGACCGCCACGAACTTCGGGTTCGCCATCCCCGCCGGGTTCTTCCTCGGACCGGGGCCGGACGGGCGCAGCCAGATCGGGCCGATCCACCGGCCGACCTACGAGATGCTCAACCTCGCCGCGCTGCACGGGTACGTGCCGATCATCACCGACCGCGACCGGCAGCAGGCCCAGCTCGACCTCGCGTACTGGCACGCCAGCGTCGTGGTGCTCTCCGACGGCGGCCAGGGCTCCCGGTGGACGCCCCACCGGGAGCTGCTCCTGCGGATCACCACCGAGCTGCTCGGCCCGCCCCGGCGGGTCGACGACGTGTGGCTGTGGCAGGTGGGACCCCCCTGACCCGGGGTGGCCGGAGTCAGCGGGGGGCGATGACGACGTCGCCGGACAGCCGGCCCCGCTCCGGGCTCCGGGCCACCACACCCTGGCTCAGCAGGGCGGTCAACACCCGTACCGTGTCCGAGGCCCGGAAGATCGTCTCGGTCAGCGTGAAGTGGCGCAGGTCGACGACGGAGGTCGGGCCCGCGGTGCCGAGGTGCGCCAGCAGCTCCCGGCGCAACGGCCCGGGGTTGGGGCGCAGCGAGATGTCCATGAGGTGGCCGTCGGGATCGGTGGGGTCGCGGTACCGCACGCCCGCGTACTCGTCGACCGCCCACAGGCAGTCCTTGAACGCCTCCAGGCTTTTGGCCGACCCGGTGGCGAATGCGAGCAACCGCGCGGGTTCCGCCGCACCGGCCGGCCCGGCACCCGCGGGTCCGCGCGACCGCGCGCCCGCCGACCCGCGCGAGCCCGCCTCGACCAGCTCGACGCCGGCGGTCAGCGGGAACCCGGCATCCCGCAACGCCTGCCGGTGCGCCGTCCAGCCGCCGGCCGGTACCGCGAGGATCAGCTCGGCCGGCCGCCCGGCGCGCACGGCGGACACGGCCGACCCGGAGGCGGTGCCGTCGAGGTAGGCCAGCACCGGTGCGCCGGCCGCGCCGGCCGCCTTCAACGCGACCGCCACCCGTTCCGCGGGATCCCCCTCGACCGCGTGCACGCTCAGCTCCGCCGGGGTACCCAGCTCCGCCTGTACCGCCGCCAGCCGCGGGGTCACCGGCCCGACCGCCGGCGCCACCAGGACCACCGACAGCCGCCGCCCCCGCAGCCGGTCGCTGAACTCGGCGAACACGCGGACCGCCGCCTCGGCCAGCTCGGCGTCGGCCGGGCCCGCCCACCCCTGCGCAAAGGTGGCCCGCCGCCCCGTGTGCAGGGCGTTCGGGGTCCACGTGTCCAGGTAGCGGACCAGCAGCTCCCGGGTGACGTCCACGATCGACATACCACAGTTGTACCGCCCGGCGTGCCCCGCAGGGCAGAGTGGTCGCTATGAACCCCGTCCTGGACCGCCTGATGTCCCTGTGGCGTGAGCCCGTCGACGCCCGCCCGGACCCCGAGGCCGCCTTCCGCGAGGTGTACGCCGACCCGGTGACCGTGAACGGCACGGCGATGACGGTCGTCGAGCTGGTCGCGCGCGCCCGGGCGATGCAGGGCGCCTTCTCCGACCTGCGGATGGAGGTGGTGCACGACTACGAGCTGCCCGGCCGCATCGTGGTCGCGTTCTTCATGCACGGCCGGCACACCGGGCCGCTGGCCACGCCGCTCGGTACCGTACCGGCGACCGGCCGCGCGGTCACCAACCGGGTCACCGACATCCTCACGCTCACCGACGGGCGGATCAGCGACATCTGGGTGATCTCCGACGATCTCGGCCTGCTGCATCAGCTCGACGCCGTACGCCTCGCCTGACGCGGGCCGGCACCGGCGGCCCTAGAGGCGCGGGCGCAGATGCAGCGCGGCCCGGACGGGGTCGCCGCCCCACCGGCTGGGGAACGCGTCGACCAGCCGCCACCCGGCGCGCAGCAGCGTCTCCTGGCGCTCGATGTGGGCGGCCACCCCATCGGGGTGCACGGCGCAGATGAGGCCGACGGCGCCGTCGCCGGTACCGGCGCACAGGTCGACCCACCACTCGCCGACCGGGTACCCGGCCCGGACCGGTACCCCGGCCCTGCCCAGCTCCGTGCCGAGCGCGCCGGCCCATCCGTCCACTGTGGACAGATCGGTGCGCGGGACCGGGCCGCCCGACGCGTACGCCAGGTACTCGCCCACCAGCCCGTCGGCCGAGGTCAACGAGGTGACCACGACCATCTGCCGGCGGGCCCGGGTGACCATCACGTTGAACAGGTTCGGGTCGGCGGCGAACCGGTGTCGGGCCGCACCGTCGCCGTCGACCAGCCCGAGCGAGACGACGACCACGTCGGCCTCGCTGCCCTGGAAGCCGTGCACGGTGCCGGTGCGCAGCCCGAGCCGCTCGATCTCCTCCACGGGGAACGCGGCCAGCAGCGCCGCCTCCAGGGCGTCGACCTGGCTGCGGAACGGCGTGATGACCCCGATGTCGGTCGTCCCCTTGCCGGCCAGGGCCCGGACCACGTCGACGACCGCGTCGACCTCCGCCTGGTTGACCCCGTCGGTCACCGCGCCGGCCACCCGTACCACCTCGATGAGGTCGGCCCGCTCGTTGCGTGGATGGCGGGTAACCAGGCTCAGCCGGTCGCGGTAGAAGCGGCGCGCGGAGAACTCGATGAGGTGCGGTGCCGAGCGGTAGTGCGCGCCCAGCCAGGTCACCGGCACCGCCCCGGCGGCCACGTCGAAGGCGCTGGTGCGGCGCACGTCCAGCCGGTCGGCGACCGGACCCAGGCCGTGCCGCTCCAGCGTCGTGGCCACGTCCACGTCGGCCACGAACGACACGAACCGCAACTGCCGCGGGTCGCCGACCACCATCGCGCGCCGGGCCCGGGCCAGCACGGGGGCGGCCCGGATCTGGTCGATGTGCGCCGCCTCGTCGAGGATCACCAGGTCGAACAGGCCCGGGGTGGGCGGCAGCAGGTCCTCGACGTCGGTCACCGTACCCACCCACAGCGGCAGCGCCCGCACCAGCCCGTAGCCGTCGAGGCCGGCGAGCAGCTCGCGCCGCCGGTTGCGCCCGGCCTGCAACGCCGCGCCCAGCGCCACCGCGCTGCGCCGCGCGCCGCGGTCCAGCCGCCCCGCGCCGGCCGAGCGGTCCCGCATCGCGCGGCCCACCGCCGCCGCGAGCTGCTCCTGCGCGTCCAGCAGCGTGGGCCACACCGGGCCGAGGTCGGTCCCGCCGGTCGCCGCGAGCAGCGCCGCGGCCTGCTCCGCCGCCGCGGCTTCCAGCGCCGCCGACAGCCTTTCCAGGGGTACCGCCGCCGCCGCGCCCATCCGCCGCCGCAGCCACCAGCGCGCCCACCAGCCCCGCCGGCCGGCCAGCTTCCGGGCGCGGGCCACGTCGAACCCGGGCTCGAACGCGCCGGGCGCGTCGACGCGCAGGCCGGGCAGCAACGGCTCCCAGCGCGGCAGGTCCGCCGCCCGCCGCTCCAGGTCCAGGGCCGCCGCGATCCCCGCCCGGACCACCGCCGCCCGCCCCGCCGCCGCGGCGACCGCCTCGGCGTCCTCGTCGAGCCGCCGCTCCTCGACCCCGGCGCGCAGCCCCTGGCGCAGTTCGGTGACGATGGCCTCGCGCCGCTCCGCGTCGCCGAACACGACCGGCGCCGCCCCCGGGTACCGGCGCAGCAGCTCGCACAGCGCGTCCACAGCGTGGCTGGACTGGGCCGCGATGAGCACCGGGCCGCCCCGGTCCACCACGTCGAGGGCGGCGGCGACGACCGCGTGGCTCTTGCCGGTACCGGGCGGCCCGGACACCGCGACCGCCGCCTCGCTGCGCGCCCGGCGGACCACCTCCCGCTGGGCCGCGTTGAGCGGCAGCGGCGACCGCACCTCCTCGGCGGCCGGCACCGGCTCCGCCCCACCCAGGCCGTAGACCGCCGCGAGGGCGGTGGACCCCAGCCCCGCCCGGCCCGACCAGGCCAGCAGCGTGCCGCGCAGGCCGGCGGTACGCACGTCGCGGACCACGAACAGCGCCGCCGCCGCGACCGCGAGCATCCCGTCCTCGGGTATCCGGCGGGGCGGCTCGCGGTCCACCCGTACCGGTGCCAGCCCGGCCGCCTGCGCGGCGGCCAGGATCCAGGCGGCGGTACCGGCGGCGCCCAGCCACGTCGGCCCGCCGAGGCCGGGCGCGGCCTCCAGCCGGGCGGCCAGCGCGCGGTCCTCGACGAGCGGGGTGAGCTCGATGTCCCCGGCGGCCAGCACGCGGTACCCGCGCAGGACGCGGTCCAGCCGGACCGGCTGGGTCAGCAGCGGCAGCCGGACGGTGCGGCGGGTCCCGTCGACCTCGGCCGCGCCGAGCACGAAGCCCCAGCCGCGCCGTAGTATCCGTTCCTCGCGGTGCAGCGCGTCCAGGGCCGCCAGCCGGTCCACCGCCCGGGTGCGCGGCGCCCGGTCCGGGGCGGCCAGCCACACCAGCGGCTGGCCGCCCCGCGCGACGTCGAGTACCCGCTCACCGGCGGCCGGGGCCAGGTCGGCGAGCGCGGCCAGAATCTGACGCGGTTCCATCCCGCCCGATTCTGGCCCACGCCCGCGACGGGTCTACCGTTCGCCCCGCGAAAGCCGGCTCGGCCACCACGACACCCGGCCGATGTCCACGGTCAACGCCGGTACCAGCAGCGACCGCACGATGAGCGTGTCGAGCAGCACCCCGAACGCGACGGTGAACGCCAGCTCGGCGAGGAACACCAGCGGCAGCACGGACAGCGACGCGAACGTCGCCGCCAGCACCACCCCGGCGGAGGTGATGACGCCGCCGGTGACCGCGAGCCCGGTGAGGGTACCGGCCTGGTGCCCGCGCTTGCCGACCTCCTCCCGGACCCGGGTCATCAGGAAGATGTTGTAGTCCACCCCGAGGGCGACCAGGAACACGAACGCGAAGAGCGGGAAGGCCGAGTCGGTACCGACGAACCCGAAGATCTCCCGGAACACGAAGCCCGACGCGCCCAGCGTGGCGACGAAGGACAGCACCACGGTCAGGATCAGCACCAGCGGCGCGAGGAACGAGCGCAGCAGCAGGATCAGGATCACGAACACCACGGCCAGCACCAGCGGGATGATCGTGTTGCGGTCCCGCTTGGCGGTGTCCTGCACGTCGAGGTTGATCGCGCTGAACCCGCCGACCTGCGCATCGGCGCCCGGTACCGCGTGCAGCTTGGTCCGCAGCGCCTTGATGACGTCGTGGCCGGCCGAGGTGTCCGGGGCGACGGTGAGCGTCACGTCGACGCGGGCCAGCCCGTCGACCACGACCGGCGGCGGCCCGGCGGCACCCGGGCCGCCGGCCCCGGCGCCCGGCGGCGGCACGGCGCCGGCCGGCAGGCCGGTGTACGGCGCCACCGACGACTTGTCCACGCCCGGCACCTCACCGATCGCCGTGATCACGTCGGGGAGCTTGTCCGCCTTGGTGATCACCACCGTCGGGGTACCCGTCCCGGCCGGGAAGTGCTCGGCCAGCACCTTCTGCCCGGTCACCGAGTCCTGCGTGGTGGTGAACGCCTTGTCCAGGGGTATCCCGTTCGGGTTGAGCCGCACCAGCCCGACCGACATGCCGATGAGGAGGATCGCGGTGGCCGCCCACACCCAGCGCGACCGGCGCCCGACGATGCGCGACACCCGGCCCCAGAATCCGTGCTCCTCCGCGGGGTGCGAGCCGTACTTCGGCCGGAACGGGAAGAACGCCGTCCGGCCCAGCAGCGCCAGGATCGCCGGCAGCAGGGTGAGCATGGCCAGCAGCGCGCTGGCGATGCCGATCGAGCCCACCGGCCCGAGGCCCTTGTTGGACTTCAGGTCCGACAGCAGCAGGCACATCAGCGCGACGATGACGGTACCGCCACTGGCCACGATCGGCGCGAACGCGGCGCGCCATGCCACCCGGATAGCCGCGAAGCGGCTCTCGTGCCGGCGCAGCTCCTCCCGGTACCGGGAGACGAGCAGCAGGGCGTAGTCGGTACCGGCGCCGAGCACCAGCACGTCGAGGATGCCCTGGCTCTGCCCGTTGAGGGTGATGACGTCGTTCTTGGCGAGCAGGTAGACCAGGCCGTTGGCGAGGGTCAACGCGAACACGGCGCCGCCCAGGACCACGAACGGCAGGATCGGGCTGCGGTACACCAGGATCAGGATGACCAGCACGATGACGCCGGTGACCAGGAGCAGCACCCCGTCGATGCCCTTGAAGGAGTTGCCGAAGTCGGCGTAGAGCCCGGCCGGGCCGGCGACGTGCGCGGTCAGGCCGGCGCGGTTGCCGGCGAGGTCGCGGATGAACTGCACCCCGTCACCCAGGGCCGCCGGGTCGGACGCGGCGAACTGCACGATGATCTGGGCCGCCTGGCCGTCCTTGCTCCAGACCGGCCCGATCGGCAGCCCGACGGTCTGCGGCCCGAGGTGGCTGCCGACCTCGCGCTTGTCCCCGCGGATCTTGTCGCGGTCGCCGTCGGTCAGGCCCCCCGGGCGGGTGTACACGATGATGGCGGCGGTCGACTGGGTCTTGGTGAACTTCGGGATGACCTGCTGGACCTTCGTCGACTCGGCGCTTTGCGGCAGGAACGCGGAGTTGTCGTTCTTCTGCACGTCGGACGTCTTGCCCGACAGCGGCCCGAGCGTGCCGCCGAGCATCAGCCACGCGATGATCAACAAGACCGGCACCAGCCAGCGCCACACCCGGCGGGTACCGGTCCGCTGCTGCTGTTCGGTCCGTTCTTGCTCGCGCACCGTTGTCATCTGGCGCCCCCTCCCCGTGAGTGCACGCTGTCACCAAATGCCAGGGTGAGGCTACCGACCAATCCTGAGAGAACCGGTACGGCCCGGTGTGAGCCGGCACACCCGGCCCCGCGCCCGCCACGCGGGATTACGATTGCGCCCATGACCGTGCAGACCTCCACGCTGACCGTGCTGCGCCCCGGGACCGTCGACTACCGGCAGGCCTGGGACCGGCAACGGGCGCTGCACGAGGCGGTCGCCGACGGCCTGGCCCCGCCGACGGTGCTGCTCCTGGAGCACCCTGACGTGTACACGGCCGGCAAGCGCACCCAGCCGTGGGAACGCCCGCTGGACGGTACCCCGGTCGTGGACACCGACCGGGGCGGGAAGATCACCTGGCACGGCCCCGGGCAACTGGTCGGATATCCGATCCTGCGGTTGCCCGACCCGGTCGACGTCGTGGCGTACGTGCGCCGGGTCGAGGCGCTGCTCATCTCCGTCTGCGCCGAGCTGGGCCTCGACGCCGCGCAGCGGGTCAAGGGGCGCAGCGGGGTATGGGTACCGGCCGACGAGCGCGGTCCCGACCGGAAGGTGGCCGCCATCGGCATCCGCGTCGCGCGGGGTACCACGTTGCACGGCTTCGCCCTCAACTGCGACTGTGACCTGTCCCGCTTCGACCACATCGTGCCGTGCGGCATCGCCGACGCCGGGGTCACCTCGCTGTCCACGGAGCTGGGTCGCCCGGTGACCGTCGCGGACGTGCTCCTGATCGTCGAGCGCCACCTGCCGATGCTGCTCTAGATCACTTCGCCTGACGCCCATGCTGGAACCCGATCAGCGCGCCGGCGACCATGTCCCGGGCCCGGTCGTAGTCCACGCCGAATCCGGTCAGCACCCCGGCCGCCCGGCACTCCGGCACCCGCAGCAGGCCGAGCAGCATGTGCTCGGTGCCGATGTAGTTGTGGCCCAG